>Ga0268298_10000265_pt1 | contig 68659 bp, 53 predicted proteins | sample WWTPWeurt_MetaG_FD_194462 | JGI IMG/M metagenome (GOLD analysis project Ga0268298, IMG submission 194462) | Activated sludge microbial communities from WWTP in Nijmegen, Gelderland, Netherland - WWTP Weurt | ecosystem: Engineered > WWTP > Aerobic digester > Activated sludge | place...
GGTTTCCGAGGCGTCGGCGCCGGTGGCGGCAAAATCCTTGCGCGACAGGGAGAGCACCGTCACCCGGTCCCCCAACGCCGTCCGGGCGCCGGCGAGGGCCCGCCCCAGGAGGCGCATCGCGGCCAACCGCCGCGTGGCGTACACATGACGGTGCACGGCCGCCACGTCCACCCCCGCCTCCAAAAGCCGCGCCGCCGCCCGATGGCTGCCCACGCGCGTGTTCTCCTGTTGAAAGCGGCCCGTGTCGGTGACGAGCCCCAGATAGAGGGCCGTCGCTTCGACCGCCGTGAGGCGATGGTTCAGGGCGTCGAACACCCGCAACAATTGTTCGGAATTGGAGGAGGCCTCGACGTCGATGACGTTGATGTCGCCGTACAACGCGTGGTGGATGTGGTGGTCGACGTTGACGACGGTCCGCGCCTGCGTTTTGAAATCGAGGACGTGCCCCGTGCGCTCGGCCCCGGAGCATTCGAACACCACCGCGACGTCGAACCGGCCCGGGAAGCGCGGGGCGCTTTGGATTTTTTCCACGCCTTTTAAAAAGCGGCAATAGCCCGGCACGGCCGAGGCGTTCCCCACGACCACGGTCTTGCCGCGGGCGCGCAGATACGACGCCAGGGCCACTTCGGACCCGACGGTGTCCCCATCGGGACTTTCGTGCCCGGTGAGGAAAAACGAACGCCCCGCCCGCAAAGCGCGAACGAAACGGCCGAGCTCCCGGCGATAAAACGGCGACAGCCGTTCGCCGGAAGGCGTCATTTTCCCTCCGGGGGTTTGCGCCGCTTGGGCGCGGCCGGGGATTCGTCGGTGTGGATCTGTTGGATGAGTTCGTTGATGCGCGCGGCGCGCGCGGGGGTGTCGTCCCACACGAATTCCAGGACCGGGATGCGCTTCAAGCTTTCCAAACGACGCATCGAGCGGGTCAATTCGAATTTCATGCGGTGCAAGGCTTCGTCGGCGCGGGCTTTTTCGGCGTCCGAACCAAGGACCGAGTAGAACACCCGGGCGGACATCAAATCGTCCGTGGTTTTGACGGCGGTGAAGGTCAACAGGCCCGTGTCGGGGGGTTGGTTTTCCAGGACGTAACTGGAGATTTCCCGGAGCAACAATTCGTTCACGCGCTCCAAGCGGCGGGAGATCATGGGGATGTTTTTACAACTTTCGGGCTTGTTTTTCGATGGTGAAGAATTCCAGGCGGTCCCCGGTTTTGACGTCCTGAAAGTTGGCCAGGGTCAAACCGCACTCGTACCCTTTCTCCACCTCGCGCACGTCGTCCTTAAACCGTTTGAGACTGCCCAGGGCGCCTTCGAAAGCGATGGCCCCGTTGCGGATGAGCCGGGCCTTCCCCGTCCGGACGGCTTTGCCGTCGGTCACCATGCACCCGGCCACCACGCCCACTTTCGGGGCCGAAATGACTTTGCGAACCTCGGCCCAACCGAGCGTGATTTCCTTCTCCTCCGGCTCCAACAGGCCCTCGAGCGCGGCTTTCACGTCGTTGAGCATGTCGTAGATGATCCGGTAGGTTTTGATCTCCACGCCGTCGCGTTGGGCGAGGGACTCGGAGGTCGGGTCGGGGCGAACGTTGAACCCCAGGATGATGGCGTCGGAGGCGTCGGCCAAAACGACGTCGGAATTGTTGATGCCGCCCACGCCCGCGTGGATGACCCGGACGGCGATTTCGGCGTTGCCGAGCTTTTGCAGGGAGGCTCGGATCGCCTCCAGGGAGCCCTGCACGTCGGCTTTGAGAACGATGGGCAGCGCGCGCACCTTGCCGGCCTCGGCGGCCTGGTGGAAGGCTTCGAGCGTCAAGTGTTGGCGCGCTTTCTTTGATTCGGCGTCGGCCAGGGCCTGGCGGCGTTCGGCGATCTCCCGGGCTTCCCGGTCGGTCGGCAAGACGACGAGCGTGTCGCCGGCCTGGGGCGTGCCCGCCAATCCCATGATTTCCACGGGGAAGGAGGGCGGCGCTTCTTTCACGCGTTCCCCCCGGTCGTCGGTCAAAGCGCGGATTTTTCCGGAATGGACGCCGCAGACGAAAGCGTCACCCAGTTTCAGGGTGCCTTTTTGAATCAGGACGGTGGCCACGGGGCCGCGCCGGGGATCCAAACGGGCCTCCACCACGACGCCCTGCGCCGCGCGGTCGGGATTCGCTTTCAGTTCAAGGAGTTCCGCCTCGATGGCCACCATTTCCAAAAGCTTGTCGATGTTCGTTTTTTGACGCGCCGAGACCTCCACCATCACCGTTTTGCCGCCCCAGTCTTCGGGGGCGAGGTTGAGGTTCGCCAGCTCCTGCTTGATGCGCTGGGCGTTGGCCTGGGGCAAATCGCACTTATTGATGGCCACCACGATCGGCACGTCGGCCGCGCGGGCGTGGTCGATGGCCTCCACGGTCTGGGGCATGACGCCGTCGTCCGCGGCCACCACCAGGATGACGAGGTCGGTGGCCTTGGCGCCCCGGGCGCGCATGGCCGTGAAGGCCTCGTGGCCGGGGGTGTCCAGGAAGGTCACGACGCCGCGTTCGGTTTTGACCTGGTAGGCGCCGATGTGCTGCGTGATGCCGCCGGCTTCCTTCTCGGCCACGCGGGCCGAGCGGATGGCGTCGAGCAAAGAGGTTTTCCCGTGGTCCACGTGGCCCATCACCGTCACCACCGGGGGGCGGGCTTTCAGCGCGCCGGGGTCTTCGGGCGTCGACAGGGCCTCGTCGGTCAGCACCGACTTGACCTCCACGTCCACGTTGAACGCGTCGGCCACCAAAACGGCCGTGTCCGTGTCCAGGCGCTGGTTCAAATTCGCCATGACGCCCAGGCCCATCAATTTTTTAATGACATCGGGCAATTTGGCGTTGAGCTTTTCCGTCAATTCCTTCACGGTGACCGTCTCGTTGATCTGGATTTTCATCCGGGGCGCCGCGGGGCGCGCTTCCGGCGCGGGCGTTGGACGGGCCGGGGCCGCGGGTTTGACCTCGACCGCCGGTTTCGGCGCGGGAGCCGGGGCCGCGACGGGCGCGGGGGCCGGACGGACCTCCGCGGGTTTCGTTGCGGGCGCGGCGGAAACCGCCGCCGGTTTGACCGGGGCGGGCCTGACCGTCGGCGCCGCGACCACCGCGGCGGGAGCGGGTGGAGCGATTGAAACAGCGGGCGCGGCCGCCGTCGGCGCGGGCTCGGCCTTTTTCTTGACCGCGCGGCTTTTGACGAGGGTCTCCCCTTCTTTTTTCGCCGTTTTCTTGACCTTCCCCGCCTCTTTGGGCGCGGCGGGTTTCACCGGCGCTTTTTTCTTTTCGGTCGCGGGCTTCGCGGCCGCGGTTTTCTTGGCGGCTTTGGGGGTGGTTTTCTTTTTGGCGTCGGTCATGGGGTTGGGGTGTCCGTTTGTGTCGTGGGTTCGGTTTCCGCGGTCGAGGTCGCGCTCTCGTCGGCCGGCGCGAGGGTCTCTTCGGCGTCGGGCGTCGGCTCGGCGGCCGGGGCCGAGATGGCCTTGAGAGCGCGTTTCGCCATTTGAATTTTCGCCGCCTCGATCACGTGTTCCGCGGCCTTCTCGCTGATGCCTTCCAGCGCGGTCAATTCCTCGACCCGGGCGGTGGCCAAGCGGTCGACGTTGTTCCAGCCGTTCTGCTGCAAAATCTCGGCGGTCTTGGCGGCCACGCCCTCCAAGCGGGAGGGGTCGTCCACCGACGTCAGGGCGTCGGCCGACGACGCGCCGCGCGATTGGCCTTCGGAGCGGACGTCCAAATTCCAGCCGGTCAATTTATTGGCGAGGCGCACGTTTTGGCCGGACTTGCCGATGGCCAGCGGCAATTGATCGTCGGCCACCAGCACCTCCGCGCGTTTGTCCTCGTGGCTCAAAATTTTGACCATCAGCGGCTTCACCGGCGACATGGCGTTGGCGATGAACGTCGCCGCGTCGGGCGCGTGCCCCACCAGGTCGATGCGTTCCCCCTGGAGCTCGTTGATGATCGGCCGCACGCGGGACCCCTTGACCCCGACGCAGGCGCCGATGGGGTCCACTTTCGGGTTGTTGCTGCGCACCACCACCTTGGAGCGGAACCCCGGCTCGCGGACGACGCTCACCACTTCGACGGTTTTTTCATAGATTTCGGGGACTTCCTGCTCAAACAGGCGCTTCACGAAATCCGGGTGCGCCCGGGACAAAATGATTTCCGGGCCGCGCGGGCCGCGGTCCACTTTCAATATCAGGGCGCGCACGCGGTCGCCCACCATCCAGTGTTCGCGGCGCACCTGCTCGCGCATGGGGATGATGGCCTCGCCGCCGCGGCCCATGTCGACGACGACGTTGCGGCTCAAGAACCGCAGCACGGTGCCGTTGATGAGCGTGCCTTCCTTGGGTTTGTACTCGGTGTAGAGCCCTTCGCGTTGGGTTTCGCGGACTTTCTGAATCAACACTTGCTTGGCTGTTTGGGCGGCGATGCGCGCGAAGTCCTGCGCTTCGACGGGAATCCGAACTTCGGCGTCGGTGACGACGGCGTTGCGCAACCGCTTGGCGTCGGCGGCGGTGATCTCCACGGCCGGGTTGGCCACGGTCTCCACGATGGCCTTCACCACGAACGCCTGGATTTGCCCGGAGTTGGCGTCGATGGCGGCCAAGACGTTCACTTGCTGTCCGACGGTTTTGCGGTACGCCGACACCAGGGCCTGTTCCACCATGTGGAGGATCTCCTCCTTGGGGATGCCCTGGTCTTTTTCGATTTGTTCCAACGCCGAAATCAATTCGCTCTTGCTCACGTCAATTCCCCTTCGTTCCGTCGTCTCCGGTGATCGGCGGATCCAGTTTCGCCGACGCGATGCCCGCCAGGGGCACCCGGACCAAGCCGTTGGTGCGGTCCAACAAAATCAGGTCGTCGCCGTCGATCTTCTCAATCCGTCCGTGAAAATTGCGCTGGTTGTTGACCGGGGCGAACGTCTTCACGATGGCTTCGATTCCCGCAAAACGCTCAAAATCTTCCCGCTTCTTGATGGGCCGGTTCAGGCCCGGCGAAGACACTTCCAAGCTGTACGCGTGGGGAACCAGCCCCCACCCCTCGACCGCGTCGCCGAGCCGGTGGCTCCATTCGGCGCAATCCGACAAACCGATCCCGCCGGCCTTGTCCAAAACGAACCGCAGCACCCACCCGGCGCCTTCCCGGCGGTATTGCAGGTCCACCAACTCCACCCCGGCCTCGCGCAACAGCGGCAACGCCCGGGCCTCAATGTCCTCGGCCACGCCCATGTCGTCTCCCACCAAAGAAAAAAAAGTGGCCTGAATTCGGCCACTTTCTTCCCTGATGCTACTAAATTACCGGGTGGGTCGCAACCGTTATCCGAGGTCCATGAGGATGTACGCCATTTTGAGGGGTCCGACATCGATCAGATCCCCCTCCTGGAGAGGCACCTGGGCTTGATCCATGAGTGAATTCCCGTTGAGTTTCACTATTTTGTCTTTCAGGGCGGTTAAATAAAAACCATCGGGTTTTTTGGAAATGCAGGCCGCCAAATCGGGCTGAAACAACCCCTTTAACTTGATTTGCGCCTGCGCGGATTTGCCGATGTAGGTGATGAACGCGGTGAGCGTTACGGGTTTCTCCCCCGGGTCGCCGCCCATCAAGATTTTAAGGCAGCCGACCCGGGCCGCCGCCGGCGTGACCGGGGTGGGGAGGGGCGGCGGCGCCGTCATGATCACCGTCGCGTCGGTCGAGACCGGCGCGGGCGCCGGGGCGGGCGCGGGCGCGTCGGCGTCGACGAAAAGCACCGTGTGCTTGGCGATTGAAAATTCGTCCTGGTGGCGCAACGGCGCCTTGGTGATTTCCAGCCCGCGCAGGTAAGTGCCGTTGGTGCTGTCGAGGTCCTCCACAAAAAAGGCGGTCCCTTCCTTCACCACCCGGCAGTGCCGGCCGGAAACGGCGGGGTTGTCGATCACCAAATCGCTGTCGGGGTGGCGCCCGATCAAGGTTTCGTCCTTTTCCAACGTGAGTTCCTTCACCACGGCCCCGTTGTACTTCAATTGAAGTTTTGTCATGGTTGTCGCCTCGCCCGTCGTTGAATCCAATCGATCTTAAATCGTTCCCACCATTGGGCCCCCGCCACGCGGGCCGTCGCCACCGTCACGTTGTCGCGCCCCCCGCGCTCCAGGGCGGCCTTCACCAACCGCTCGCAGACGGCCGCGCCCGCGGGGGCGGCGTCCAGCGCGCCGGCGATGTCGGCGTCCGGCACCATGCGGGTGAGCCCGTCGGTGCAAAGCAGGAGGAGGTCGCCGTCGCTCAACCGGCGTTCCCGGGTGTCGACGTCCACCTCGGCGGCGGTGCCCAGGGCCCGGGTCAAGATATTTTGGTTCGCCGCCGTCGCCGCCTCGGCGGGGGTCAAGAGACCGCGCTCCACCTGTTCCGCCACAAACGAATGATCCCGGGTCCATTGCGCCAGCCGACCGCCGCGCCACAAATAAAGACGGCTGTCGCCGACGTTGGCCACCGTCGCCCGCCCGGCGTGGATCAAGGCGGCCACGACGGTCGTGCCCATCCCTTTTTGGTCGGGGTTTTCCTGCGCCGACCGGAAGATCATTTGGTTGGCGATCCGTATGGAGGATATCAAAAGCCGTTGCCATTCGGTCAAATGCAACGGGGCTTCGCCTTCCCAGGGGATTTTCCCCGTCGCGAAGCCCCGGGCGACCTCGGCCATCACCGTGTCCACCGCCAACCGGCTGGCCACTTCGCCGGCCGCGTGCCCGCCCATGCCGTCGGCCACGACGACGAGCCCGTGCGCGGCGTCGATGCCGTAGGCGTCTTGATTGTTCTTCCGCACGCGACCGACATCCGTGGCGCCGTGGAAGGACAAGGTCATTGGTGCGTCTCCGACGCGGGGCCGTGTTCTTTATCCGATAAGGTCCGCTCCAAGGCGGCCCGGGCCCCTTCGTTGGCCGGGGTTTTCGGCGGTCGGCTGCGGGCCGGGGGCGCCTCGGGGGCTTTCAGGGCCTCCCGAAGATCCGCCGCCATATCGGCCCCGCGCTGGTAGCGAAGATCCGGGTCTTTCGCCATCGCCCGGGTCAAGATCGCCCAGAGGGCCGGGGTCACCCGGTCGGGCCGTTTCAAGCGGGCGTCCGGGGCGTCCTCGCTCGCGATCTTGAAGAGCAACGTCGCGATGTTTTCCCCCTCGAACGGTTTTTCACCGACCAGCAGTTCGTAGAGCATCACGCCCAAGGAAAAAAGGTCGGAACGGCCGTCCACTTTTTTGCCCGACAGCTGTTCCGGCGACATGTAGCTGGGCGTGCCCAGCACCGTGCCGGTGGCCGTCTTGGACGATCCGCTCAGTCGGGCGATGCCGAAATCCGTGACGCGGAGCGTTCCGTCGTTCAAACGCATAACGTTGGCGGGCTTGATGTCCCGGTGGACCACCCCGTTGAGGTGGGCGTAGTCCAGCGCGTCGGCGATGAGCGCCACGTCTTCGTGCACGCGGGGCAGGGGCAGGAGATTCGCCTTTTCGATGTATTTCTTGTAGTCCTCCCCTTCCAAAAGCTCCATGGCGATGTAGGAAATCTCGCCGTCCTCGCCCGCGTCGTAGATGCGCACGATGTTCGGGTGGTTGAGCGTGCCCGCCGATTCGGCTTCGCGGAAAAACCGCTCGCGGACCACTTTGCCCATTTCCGCATCCATGTCGTCGTCAAAACGCAACGTTTTAACGGCCACGGAACGGTTGATCTTCGGGTCTTTCCCCAAATACACAATGCCCATGGCCCCGCGGCCGAGCTCCTTTTGAATTTCATACCGGCCCAACGTGGGTTTGACGTCCCCGGCCCCCAGGACCACCGTGCCCCCCGTCTTGGATTTGAGGGTGGACGCCGACAGCATGCCTTCCCCGGCCTGTTTCGTCGTCTGGATTTTGGTTTTGACGTCCTTGAAATTCGGGTTCGCCTTCGCGATGTGTTCGTAGACGACCAGGGCCTTGGTGAACTGGCGCTTGCGCTCGAAATCCAATCCCAGGTTGTAGAGGACGCCCTGCATTTCGGAGTCCACGGGGCACTTTTGGAATTTCTCGAACGCGAGGTCCAGCAGGCCCTGGCCCTGGAAGGAGAGGCCCAGCATGCGGTTGGTTTCGGCGCTCTGGGCCTCCACCAAGTCCCTGCGTTTCTCCGTGAAGAACAGCCGCTTCAGCGTCAACATCGCGTAGGTGGAGATCAAAAGCGCCAGCGGGAGGAATATTTTGATCCACCATCCCTTGGCCAGAAAAACGTAGATGCCGCCTCCAAAAATGGCCAGAACGAGAACCACCGTGGCGACCGCGCCGCCCACGGCGCGAAACTGCGGGAGTCCGATGATCACAAACAGGCCGATAAAGATCAGCGTACCGAGTTCGGCGCCGTAGGCCCATCCGGGACGTTGAAGGGGCGGCCCTTCAAGCAAACTGCGCACCGCCGCGAGAATGAGTCCCGTGACGGGATAAAGGGGGCTGGCGGGCGTGGCGAAGCGCGGCGCCTGCAGCGGGTCCGTCAGGCCGACCAAAACGATTTTGTCTTTAAAGATCCGGCTGGAGAACCCGGCCGAATCCCGCAGAACGTCCACCGCCGACACCGAATGTTTGTCGTCCTCGAACGTGGGCGGGTACCGCACCAACAATCGGCTCCAGGCGTCCAAGGGATGGGTTGTCTTTCCGAGGGTCAGGGACCGGCCCAATTCGACGCGCACGTCCGCGTCTTTGAGCCGCAAGGCGGAGCGGGCCATCTCCAGGGCCAAGGACGGGACGTATTGCCCGTTGTAAAGCATCACGACGGCCTCCGACCGAATGGTGCCGTCGTCGTCCGGAAGGATCTGGACGTGTCCCAGGGTGCGCGGCCCCCGAATGAACTCGGCCAAGGGGATCTTGGGGCGATGCCCCGTGAACGCCGCGTTCTTATCGGCGCCCGACACCTGGGATTGCAGGAGCGCCTGTTCGTTCATCCGGGCGGAGACGTCGGGGGATTCGTCCAGAAGGGTTTTGTTCAACGCGTCGAAGGAAAAAGGTTGAAAAAGGTTCCGGGCGTCCTGGAGGGTCTCCGCCAGTTGCGTGTCGGCGTCGAGCATTTCCTCCACCGCCATCAAGCTGTCGTCGAACTCGCTGAATCGTTCCCCCCACCGCCGAGGAACAAGTTTCTTTAAGCGCGGGTCTTTTTCGGCGCGGGCCAACAGGGCGTCGAGGGCCTTCTTCTGCCGATCCACCATTTTCTCGTAATCCCGCCTCAATTCCTGGATGGCGGCGAGCCCTTGGTTTTCGTCGGGGTCGGTGAAAATGATCCCCAAGCCAATCACCCGGGGATTTCCGTCTTCGATGCGGCGAATCAAATCGGCGATCTTGTTGCGGGGCCACGGCCAACGCCCTTCCGCTTGGATCGACACATCGTCGATTTTGACCAAGCGGAGGTTTTCGGCGGGCGGGGGCGCGGCCAGAAGGTTGTGCCGCAGGTCGTAAAGCTTCAGTTCGGGGATTTCGGTGACGGCGGGGGTGAAATGGGCGCACAGCATGGCCGCGCCCGTCAGGACGATGCCCACCCACAGGTCGGTGCGATCGATGCGTTTCATGCGGGGGGCGGACCGCCGGGTTTCGGCCGCGCGGCGGCGGCGTTCTGTCGGCGGCGTTCGGCCATTTTTTCCCTCAGCGCCAGATCCAGGGACGGGTGCTGTCGAAGGAACGCGCGAAAGGTGTCCAGGGGGATCATGAGGACCACCGTGTCGTCCTCGACGGCCCGAATGGTGGCGCCGGCCGGGGCGGATTCGAGCAAGGACATTTCCCCGAAAAAATCCCCCGGGCCCAGGGTCGAGAGGATGACGGTGTCTCCCCCGCTTTTGATCGAAACCTCGGCCCGCCCGCTTTTTAAAATATTGAAGTTGCTGTTGATTTCGCCCCGAAAAACGACGGTCTGCCCTTTTTTAAACACCTGGCGGTCGACGTCTTGGGTGATGGCGCGAATCTGGTCCTCCGTGAAGAAGGACAGGATGTCGACGTTTCGCTTGATGAACATGGTGTCGTCAAAAGGCATGCGTCGCACCCCTCGTGATGTCGTTGGCGGTTCAGCGGCTCGTGGAACCGCCTTCCCGCATTTCCCGCAGCGCCCGCACCGCGTCGTCCAGGGGCACGTCCCGCGCCGCGGCCTCGGATCGGCGTTTGATCTCCACCATCCCCTGGGCCAGTTTCTTTTCCCCCACCGTCACGCGGTAGGGCAATCCCAACAAATCCGCGTCCTTAAATTTCACGCCGGCGCGCTGATCGCGGTCGTCCAGCAACACCTCCCATCCCTCGGCCGCGAGGGCCTTTTCGAGGGACTCGGCCGCCGCCATCACCCGGGGTTCCTGGGTGTTCAACGGCAGAACCGCCACATCAAAGGGCGCCAACGCTTCCGGCCACACAATGCCGTTCTCGTCGTTGGACTGCTCGATGGCCGCGGCCACCACGCGGCTAACGCCGATGCCGTAGCACCCCATGATAAAGGGGGTCTTGGCGCCTTTTTCGGTCAGGAACCCCGCGTCCATGGCCTGGGAATACTTGGTCCCGAGCTTGAACGTGTGACCGACTTCGATTCCCTTATGGAAGCTTAACGGGTGTTTGCATTTCGGGCAAGGGTCTTTTTCGCGCACGTTGCGGACGTCCGCCACCGCGCCCGGGGTGAAATCGCGCCCCGGATTGACGTTCTTTAAATGGGTGTCGTTCTTGTTGGCGCCCGCCACGGCGTTCACCAACCCCATCACGCTCGGGTCGGCCACGGTGCGAGCCACCAGCCCCACCGGGCCGGCGAATCCGGGCGCGCAACCCGCCGTTTGGCGGTAAACGTCTTCCCCCGCCTTGAACATCAATTTAGCCCCCAACGCGCGCTGCAGCTTGGGTTCGTTCAACTCCAGATCCCCCCGCACCAGCGCGACGACGGGCTTCCCGTCGGCCACGTAGAAAACGGTCTTGATGAAGCGCTCCGCCGGAACGTTCAAGAACGCGGCCACCTTGTCCACGGCGCCGAGGCCGGGGGTGGGCACTTCTTCGATCGGCGCGGGAGTTCCGCCCGCCGCCGCGGGCGGCAGGGCTTCGGCCCGTTCGATGTTGGCGGCGTAACCGCAGGCGTCGCAGGAGGCGATCGTCTCTTCGCCCGTGGACGCCAACACCATGAACTCGTGGGAGAAATTGCCGCCGATGGCGCCGGTGTCCGCCTCGACGGGACGGAATGTCAAACCGCACCGGGTGAAAATCCGTTTGTACGCCTCAAAAACATCCTTGTACACGCCTTCGGCGCTCGCCTCGTCGGCGTGAAACGAGTAGGCGTCTTTCATGTAAAACTCCCGCGCGCGCATGACGCCGAAACGCGGGCGGATCTCGTCGCGGAATTTGGTCCCGAATTGATACAACAAAACCGGCAATTCCCGGTAGGAGCGGATTTCCCGCCGCACCAAATCGGTGATGACCTCTTCGGCCGTCGGGGCGAGGCAAAACTCCGTGTCTTTCCGGTCTTTAAAACGCAGCATCTCTCTGCCGTACACCTGCCATCGACCCGACTCGGCCCAGAGGTCCTTGGGTTGGACCACAGGCAACCACACTTCCTGGCCACCCGCGCGGTCCATTTCTTCCCGAACGATCCGTTCCACTTTGCGCAGGGCGCGCAGCCCCACGGGCAGCCATTCGTAGAGCCCCGCGGCCACCTTGCGGATCATCCCCGACCGCAACATCAAGCGGGCGGAGGCGGTGTCGGCGTCGGCCGGCAGTTCTTTCAGCGTGGGAAGGAGCGTCTTCGATTGGCGCATTATTTCCCCTCCCCCGCGGGCGCGTCCACGGCCGGTTTCATCCGGGCGGCGCGGATCCGCTGGACGTCGGAGTACGTGGCGAAAACCAAAATCCCCAACAACACCGAGAGACCGACCATGTTGGCCGCCACCACCAACCGCCGGCCCGCCGGCCGGCGGAAAATCCCCTCGTAGAGGTAAAACATGAGATGCCCGCCGTCGAGCATCGGAATCGGGAACAAATTGAAGAGGCCGATGCCCAAGGAAATCATGGCGATGAGGAAGAGATAATCCTGCAACCCGCTGCGGGCCGATTTGGAGATCACGCTGGCGATGCCCACGGGGCCCGAGAGTTCCGGTTTTTCCCGCCGGACGATCCGTTCCTTCAAATAATCCAGGGTGTGCAAGCTCCAATAAACGGTTTGCTCGGCCCCGAGCCGGAAGGCCGCGAAGAACCCCACCGGATCAAAAACCGTCGTGGGCGTCACGCCGATCAGACCCCGCCCGGAAACCGGATCGCGACGGGGCGTGACGGCGATGGTCAGGGATTGTTTGCCGTCGCCCGCCCCGCGCTCCACCGCCAAAGTCAACGTCTTCTCGGCGCTGGCGTGGATGATCGTCGCCAAACTTTCCCAACTCCCCACCGCCGCGCCATCCACCGACAGAATCCGGTCCCCGGCGTTCAAACCGGCCGCCCGCGCGGGGTAGCCCTCGGCCAACTCCCCGATCACGGGCTCCGTCGATAAACGGGGGTTCCCGTAAGCGAAAAACACCAGGGCGAAGAGGGCGAAAGCCAAGACGTAGTTCATGGCGGGACCGGCCAACACGATGGGGATGCGCTTGTACCAGGGTTTCGCGAAGAACTCCCGGGGGTCGCGGTCCGCCTTGGGCTCGCCGCCGGGCTCCATTTCCCCCGCCATCCGCACTTCGCCGCCCAGGGGGATCCAGGCCACGCAATAGCGGGTTTCGCCCCACTGGAAGCCGAACATCTCCGGGCCCAGGCCGAAGGAAAACCGGTCCACCTTGACGCCGGTTTTTTTGGCCACGATGAAATGCCCGAACTCGTGAACAAAGATCACCAACCCGAAGGCGAACGCCACCCCCAACGCACCGATCAAGAATGAAATCATTTTTTCTCCTTTTGGATGAGGCGGAGGGCCGCGTCCCGACCCCAGGCGTCGGCCGCGAGGACGGCCGACAGGGCGCGGACTTCCGTCGCGGACGTTTTGTCCCACGCCCGCAGCGTTCGTTCGATCACACGGGGAATGTCGGCGAAACCGACGCGCCCCTCCAGAAAAGCCCGCACCGCCGTTTCGTTGGCGGCGTTGAACACGGCGGGCCGCAGCCCGCCCCGCCGGCCGGACTCGAGGGCCAGCGAAAGGCACGGGAACCGGCGGAAATCCGGGGCCGCGAAATCCAACCGCTGAATCTCCTCCAACGCCAGGGGCCGCACCGGACCGGGCCGCCGGTCAGGAAAAGTCAAGGCGTATTGGATCGGCAAACGCATGTCCGGGTGCGACAATTGAGCCAAGAGCGACCCGTCGTCGAACTCGACCAGGGAATGCACGATGGATTGCGGGTGAATCACGATGTGGATCCGTTCCATCGGCACGCCGAAAAGATGGTGAGCCTCGATGGCCTCGAGCCCTTTGTTGGTCAGCGTGGCCGAATCGACGGTGATTTTCTTCCCCATTTTCCAGGTCGGGTGGGCCAACGCCTCCGCCACCGTCACGTTTTTCAGCGAGCCGTTCCGACGGTAAAACGCCCCCCCCGACGCCGTCAGAATCAGCCGACGGACGCCCGCGCTGGGGCCCGTCCGGCCGCCCAAACACTGGAACATCGCCGAGTGCTCGCTGTCGACGGGCAAGATCCGCGCCCCCGATCGGCGCGCGGCCGCCATCAGCAAGTCCCCCGCCACGATCAACGCTTCCTTGTTCGCGAGGGCCACGTCGATCCCGGCCTTGAGCGCCGCCAGAAGCGGCGTCAGGCCCACCGCGCCCACGACGGCCGAAAGGACCAAATCCACGCCGGGCCGGGCGGCCAACGTTTCCAACCCCTCCACCCCGGACCGAACCCGCAGCGGAATCCGCCGGGCCCGCGCCCAATCGGAAAAATGGGCCGCCGACACGGCGTCGCCCAAAACGACGTTCTCCGGCCGGAACGCCAAAACCTGCTTTTTCAAGCGCTCCACGTTCCCGTGGGCCGAAAGGCCTTTCACCCGAAAAGCCCCCGGCGTCTGACGGTTCAACCGTTGGATCACATCCAGGGCGTTCACCCCGATGGATCCGGTGGACCCGAGAACGACGATCCGTTTCGTCACAAACCTTTCCCCATGGCGACCATGTAGTAATAAAAGAACGGGGCCGAGAACAAAAACGAGTCAAAACGATCCAGAATGCCCCCGTGACCGGGCAGCAGTTGAGAGGAGTCCTTCACGCCCAGGCAGCGCTTGACCAGCGATTCCGCCAGGTCCGACACTTGGGCCAACGCGCCCAACACCCCCGCCAAAAGCACCACTTCCCCGCGGCCGAACAAAGGCCGCATCCACGCCTCCCGCAAAAAGAGCGCCACCGCCACCGCCGCCGCCAGCCCGCCGACGGCGCCTTCCCATGATTTTTTGGGGCTCACCGCGGGCGCCAAGCGATGCCGGCCAAAAACCATGCCCACGGCCCAGGCGGCGGTGTCCTGCGCCCAAATGAGGGCAACCAGAAGGACGGTGGCGTTTCGGCCCGCCGCGTATAATTCGGCTGAATCGCCCCGAAGTTCGCGCAACAACGTCAAAAACCCCAACGGCAGAGCCACGAACAGGAGACCCGCGGCGGACATGGCCAAGCGCAACATGGAAACGCTCTTGTCCCGCCGCCCCAGTTCACGGGCGATCCAGAGAAAAGCCACGGCCATCATCACGAAGGCCGGGGCCTGGGCGCGCCAGGGGACGTCCGGTCGAACCCCCGGGAACGTCATGGCCGTGACGACCGCCAACCCGCCCGCCATCCCCCACAGTCCTTGCGTGGCGTGCCCCCCCGCTTCGCCCATGCGGTGGAATTCCCAAAGGGCCAGGGCCACCAAAACCCAGACAAAAGAGGCGAAGGGCAATTGCCCTAAATAAAGCACCCACAAAAAGAGCGGCGCCAGGACCACCGCCGTCAACACGCGCGGAAGCACCATCAGCGAACCGTCCCGCCGAACCGTCGTTCGCGCTGTTGAAAATCCAACAAGGCGTCGAGAAACTCCTTCTCCCGAAAATCCGGCCACAACACGGGCGTCACGTAAAGCTCGGTGTAGGCCGACTGCCACAACAAGAAATTGGAAAGACGATACTCCCCGGAGGTCCGGATCATCAGGTCCGGGTCGGGCAAGCCCGCCGTGTAGAGGCGACGCGCCAGGGATTCCTCCGAGATGACCTCGCCCGCCGCCACGGCGGCCCGCGCGGCGTCGACAATTTCCTGTCGCCCGCCGTAATTGAGCGCCAACGTCAACAGAAGGCCCGTGTTGTCGGCCAGGGCGTCGATCGCCCGTTTCAACCCGGCGCGCACCGTCGCCGGCAGTCCCTCCAGGCGGCCGATCGCTTGAAGGCGGACATTGTTCTCGTTCAACGACCGGACTTCCCGCCGCAGGGTGCCCACCAAAAGGGTCATCAACCCGTTCACCTCGCCGGCCGACCTCGACCAGTTTTCCGTCGAGAACGCGTACAACGTGAGCGCCTTGACGCCCGCCGCGCCGGCCGCCCGAACCACCGCGCGCACGCTTTCGGCGCCGGCGCGGTGGCCCCACAGGCGGGGTTTCCCGCGCCGTTGGGCCCATCGGCCGTTGCCGTCCATGATAACGGCCACGTGGGCCGGAACGCGGTCCGGGGCCAAAACGACGACGTCCGCGCGGCGGTCGGGGACCACGGGCGGACGTCGTCTTAAAAGTGAGGGCATTGATCGGGGAACGTTAGACGGTCAAGATGTCTTTTTCTTTGGCGGCCAGGGCCTCGTCCACCTGTTTGACGTGGGCGTCGGTCACGCCTTGAAGGGCGCCCTCGGCGGTTTTCCGCTGGTCTTCGGAAAGGACCTTGTCCTTTTCGGCCTTCTTGAGGCCTTCCATGGCCACGCGGCGGTCGTTGCGGACGGCCACGCGGAAATCCTCGGCGATCTTTCGGACGGTTTTCACCATGTCCTTGCGCCGTTCTTCGGTCAAGGTGGGCACCACCAGGCGGATCATTTTCCCGTCGTTGTTGGGCGTCAGGCCCACGTCCGAGGTGCGGATGGCCTTTTCGATGGCGGCCAAAGAACCGATGTCCCAGGGCTTGACCTCGATCGTCCGCCCGTCGGGAACGCTGACCGCGGCCACTTGCTTCATGGGCACGTGGGACCCGTAGTACTCGACCTTGATGTGGTCCAGAAGGTTGCCCGTGGCCCGTCCCGTGCGCAAGCCGGCGAACTCCTGACGGAGTTTATCAATGGATTTCTTCATGGCCGCTTCGGCGGCGTTGAACAAGGGTTGAACGGGAGCGGGGATGTTGGACATGGGGTTCTCCTAAGGCGTGACCAGGGTGCCGATGGCGTCGCCGGCGATGGCGCGGCGAATGGAACCGGCGTCCCGCAGGTTAAACACGCGGACCGGAATTTTGTTTTCGAGGCACAGCGAGAGGGCCGCGGCGTCCATGACGCCCAGACGGTCCCTCAGGGCCTGCATCAAGGTCAAGGTTTTGTAGCGTTTGGCTTTGGGGTTCTGGTGCGGGTCGGCGTCGTAAACACCGTCGACCTGGGTGGCCTTGAGCACGATGTCGGCCTCGATTTCCGAGGCGCGCAGGGCGGCCGCCGTGTCGGTCGAAAAGAAGGGGTTCCCGGTGCCCGCCGCGAAAATCACCAAACGGCCTTTTTCCAGGTGACGAATGGCCCGCCGGCGGATGTACGGCTCGGCCACCTTGGCCACTTCCATGGCCGACATGACGCGCGTCGGAACGCCCAGCTTTTCCAGGGCGTCCTGGAGGGCCAAGGCGTTGACCAAGGTCGCCAACATGCCCATCTGGTCGGAGATGACGCGATCCAGCTCGCGGCCCTGGCCCCGCCCGCCGCGCCAGATGTTGCCGCCGCCCACCACCACCGCCACCTGGTGCCGGGCCTTTTGGGCCGACTTCAGGCTTTGGGCGATGTTGAAAAGCGCGTCGACGTCGATCCCGTTGGGCGAGCGCCCCAGGAGCGCCTCGCCCGAGAGTTTCAGCACCACCCGCCGCACGGCTTTGGGCGCCGACACGGGTTATTCCTCCTCGCCGACCTTCAGGCGGACGAAGCGCCGGGGCACCAAGGTCACCCCCAGCTTTTTGGACACGCTCTCGACCACTTGGCCGACGAGCGGCGGCTTCGCGCTGCCCTCGACGGGTTTCACGAACACCTGCTCCACGAGGCAGAACTGCTGGTAAAACTGCTGGGTTTTCCCCTGCGCGATCTTGTCCCAGATTTTCTCGGGCTTGTTTTCGCGCTTGGCCTGCTCCACCGCGATTTTCTTTTCGGATTCGAGCGTTTCCGCGGGCACGTCTTCCTTCCGGACCCACCGGGGCGTGGCCGCCGCCACCTGCATGGCCAAATCCCGCGCGAGGGCTTTCGCCTCGTCGGTGGCGAGCGCGGCGCCGCCGTCGCCGGCGACCCCCAGTTCAAGCAGCACGCCCACCTTGCCGTGGTTACCGGACGGGTGGATGTAAACGGCGAAAATGCCGGGCGACTGGCGGTCAAACCGCGCGAAGCGGCCGGGACGCAATTGGATGTTTTCGCCCAGCTTGGCCGACAAGTCGCGCACCCGCGCCGAGGGGCCGTCGTCGGGAGAGCGCCACGCGGGGGACGCCTTGGCCGCTTCGGCCATGAGGTCCGCCAGGAGCTTTTGGAAGTCGTCCGTCCGGGCCACGAAATCGGTTTCGCAGTTCAGTTCCATCAACACCGCCGTTTTTCCCGTCGGGTCGACGAACGACGACACCAAACCGTCCGCGGCCACGCGGCCCGCGCGCTTCGCGGCCGAGGCCGCGCCTTGTTCGCGCAGAATTTGAATGGCCTTGTCCACATCGCCGCCCGTCTGGGTGAGGGCGCGTTTGCAGTCCATGAGGCCGGCCCCGGTCGTGCCCCGGAGTCGGGCCACCATCTCGCTGGAAATGTCCGCCATGGGAGGGCCCCTTACTTCGCCGGCGCTTCGACCGTTTCGGTCGAGGCGGGCGCGGCGTCGGTCAAGGCGATTTCCTGTTCCACGGCCTCTTCGGCGACACCGGCGGGGTTCTTGCCCTTCGTCGACTCAACGCCCTCGATGACGCTGTCGGCCACGAGCTTGCAGAACAGGCGCACGCTGCGGATCGCGTCGTCGTTGCCCGGCATCGGGTAATCAATGAGGTCGGGATCGCAGTTCGTGTCGCAGATGGAGACGACGGGGATTTCCATCCGGCGGGACTCCGTGACCGCCGTGATTTCCTGAACCGGGTCGACGATGAACACCGCGTCGGGCAAGCGCTCCATATCTTTGATGCCGTCCAAGGATTTGGCCAAGCGCTTGATTTCCTTCTCGCGCAACATGGCCTCTTTCTTGCTCAAGGAGTTCAGCACGCCGCTGGCGCGCATGCGCTCCTGCTCCTGAAGCCGTTTGGCGGACCGGCGAACGGTTTCGAAGTTGGTGAGCGTGCCCCCCAACCACCGGTCGCGGATGTAGGGCATGCCGCAACGCGCCGCCTCTTGGGCGATGGCTTCGCGGGCCTGTTTTTTCGTCCCGACGAAAAGGAGCACTTTCCCGGACGCCGCCAAGTCGCGGACGTAGGTCAGCGCCTTTTTTAATTCCTTGACGGTCTTTTGCAAATCGATGATGTGGATGTTGTTGCGGGCCCCGAAAATATACTTGGACATCTTGGGGTTCCAACGCCGGGTTTGGTGTCCGAAGTGGACCCCGGCTTCGAGCAGCGCCTTCATGGATACGGTTGCCATTGTTCCTCCTGAACATGTGTGTCCGCAAAAAGCAAAGCGGCCGCCGGTTGGCGACCGCTTTGGGGGACAAAACCCGTGACCGCCCCGCGGGGGCGATCGTGACTCGGTTTTTTCCCGCCGAACTTCAGCGGCCTCCACCCTCTTCGCCTCGCGGACGGCCCGTTGCCGGGACCCCGTCCGCAATCCAAGGGTGTGTGAATGGGGCCTCACGGCCCTCTTGTGTTGCGCGGGGGATTCTACTTCATTTCCCCCTCGAAATCAATGACTACTTCGGGGTGATCTTGATGGCCACCACGGGGCAAACGCTCTCGCAGGCCATGCAGAAAATGCAGGCATCTTCCTTCGCCGGCGCGGCTTTCTTGGCCGACGCGGGGTGGCCGGGGGTGTCGACCCAGGCGAACACGTTTTCCGGGCAGGCGTCCAGGCAGGCGCCGTCGGCCACGCAAAGGTCGAAATCCACCGCGACCCAGGTGCCGTGAATGCCTTGCTTCGCGGGCGGCTCAAAGGGGCCCCACACCTGGTAGCCGTATTTTTCGTCTTTCTTAACGACGGTGCGGTTCTTCTGAAAATCGGGATCAATGGCGGACATGGCGAATCTCCCTTCGAGTGGAGTTATTAAGAAAAGTGACTTTACAACAACGGCCCCGGCCTGTCAAGGTTCCAGAAAACGCGCGAGCGCGACGGAAATTTCGAACAGGACGTAGGTCGGCAGCGCCAACAACAGTTGCGAAAAAATGTCGGGGCCCGGTGTCAGCAGGGCGGCCGCCACCAAGATGGCGATCACCGCGTGTCGTCGATAGCGCGCCAAGGTCGCCGCGCGCACCCACCCCCACCGCGCCAGGGCCCCCACCGCCACCGGCAGCTGGAACAGAAGCCCCAACCCGAGGGACGTCCACAGGGCGAAGGACACGCAGGCTTGAACCGACAGGGTCGGCCGCAAATCCGCCGAGGCGAACCCCATCAAAAACCGCAATCCCGTGGGCACGATCACGAACCACCCGAACGCCGTTCCCAGGGCCAGGAGGAGGTACGAAAAAGGCAACGCGCCCAGGAAAACCCGCCGCTCGCTCACCGTGAGGGCCACACCGATGAAACGCCAGGCGTGGTAGATGAAAATCGGCGCGCCCAGGGCGATGGCCACCACGGCGGACAGTTTCAGACGCGCGGCGAAGGCCTCCGTGGGGCCCAGGAACACCAGGGGTCCCGTCACCCGGGACATTTGATGGATCAACCCCGCGCTCAACGACCAGGCCGGCGCCAACAACAGAACGAACGATCCCAAGGACCACCACAACCGCCGACGGATTTCCAGCAGATGATCGCCCAAGGGACGGGCGCTGTCCTGGGGCGTGTCGCTGGGAAGGCGCTTCACGGAATGACGCGGTTTATTGCGGAGAGGAAGGGTCGGACTTTCGAGCCTCGTCGTCGCCTTCCTTCAAACCTTTTTTGAAGGCGCCGATGGCTTTCCCGAGGCTTTTGCCCAATTCGGGCAACTTGTTCGGTCCGAAAAACAAAACGGCGATCAACAACACCAACAGCAATTCCTGCCAACCCATGCCGAACATAGGACCTCCGGGACTTACAGTTTCCGGTCCGACAACCGTCGGGCCACATCCAAGAGCAACGTCCGCGCCGGCCGATCCGGCAAAACGGCCAGGGCCGCCTCGGCGTCGGCCAACAGCGCGCGCACCTTTTGTTTGGACCGCTCCAACACGCCGGAACGGCGCAAATCCGCGATCAGCGCGTCCACCCGGCCGTGGGGGCTGCGCAAGGTGTCGTGAAAGGCCTCCCGCGCTTTGGGATCCGCCAAACCGGCCGCGTAATCAATCAGGGGCAGGGTCATTTTCCCGTGGGTGATGTCGGTGTGCAGGGTTTTTCCCACCACGGCCTCGTCGCCTTCGACGTCGAGGATATCGTCCACGATCTGGAACGCGGTCCCCAGCTTGTCGCCGAAAACTTCCAACGCGCGGGCCTGCTCTTCCGGCAATCCCGCCAACACGGCGCCGGTCCGGCAAGAGGCGGCCATAAGGGACGCGGTTTTCCGTTGCAAAAAGGTGAGGTAGGTGGCTTCGTCCAAGTCGAATCTGTACCGGGCCTCGTACTGGGCGATTTCCCCTTCACACATGGCCATGGTGGTGTCGGCCAAAAGGGCCAACAGGTCCGGACGGTTCAACCGGCTCAACCGACGAAAGGCCTCCGCGTACACGTGGTCCCCGAGGAGAACCGCCGCGCCTTCGCCGAACTTGACGCCGACCGTGGGCCGCTGGCGCCGAATGACCGCCTCGTCCACCAGGTCATCGTGGACCAAGGTGGCGATGTGGATCATCTCCATGGCCAGGGCCGCGTCCATCAACGCGGCGCGATCGGCCCGGCCGAATTGGGCGGATAAAAAAACAAGCCCCGGCCGAACCCGCTTGCCGGAGCCCGTCAAAACGTACTCGCTGAGACGCAGCAGAAACCCTTTTTTCGCCCCCGCCACCGAGGACAACGACGTCTCCACCTCGGCCAAGAAGGCCGCGAGTTCCCGCGCCTCGCCCGCGCGCAGGATCGGTTCCAGCACGCGGAGCGCCGGGTGACCCATTAAGGAACGATCCTTTGCACCCAGGCCAAGAGCGGCGCGGGGTAGAGCCCCAACAGCACCGTCACCGCGAGGGCGATCCCCAACACCGCGGCCAGGGGGCGGGCCAGGGCCGGCGCGCCGGCCGTTTTCGGTTCAACGAAAAACATCGCCCGAACGATGGAAAAATAATAGGCGAAAGAGACGACGCTGTTGATCACGCCCACCACCGCCAGCCAGAGCAAGCCGTCGGCCTGAACCGCGGCGGCAAAGATCGAGAACTTGCCGATGAAACCGAAGAAAGGTGGGATCCCCGTCAAAGACAGGAGGAAGAACGTCGTCGCCAGCGCCAGCGGCAGCGATCGGGCCGCGAGGCCGTTGAACGCGGAGAGATCTTCCGTTCCCGCGTCGTCGGTCGCGGCGATGAGGACGGCGAAAGCGCCAAGATTCATGAACACGTAGGCGGTCAAATAGAGGAGCACGGCGCGGGCGCCGAGCGGGCTGGCCGCCACGAAAGCGATGGCCACGTACCCCATCTGCGCGATGGAGGAATACCCCAACAGGCGCTTGATGTTCGTCTGCCGAAGGGCGCCGAGGTTGCCGACCGTCATGGTGATCGCCGCCAAAACCGACAGAAGGGGCAGCACCCGCACCTCCGCGGCGTGGGCGAAGAGGCGCATCAAGAGGCCAAAGGCGGCGGCCTTGGGGGCCACCGAGAGGAAGGCGGTCACCGGCGCGGGCGCGCCCTCGTAGACGTCGGGCACCCACATGTGGAAAGGCGCCAGCGCCAACTTAAATCCAAAACCCACCAACACAAAGACAAGGGCCGTCGTCAAAGGCAGCGCGGCCACGCGCCCGGCGGTGTCGGCGTTCAGGGCCGCGGCCGTGGTTCCGCCGGTGAGGCCGTAAAAGAGGGAAATGCCGTAGACCATGAGCCCGGAGGCGAAGGCGCCCATGAGGAAATATTTAATGGCGGCTTCGCTCGAGCGGCGGTCTTTGCGGAGGAAACCGACGAGGACGAAGGAACTGACGCTCACGATTTCGAGCGCGATCAAGGCCATCAGGAAATCCGAGGCCGACGTCAAAAGCAGAAGACCGACGGTGGAAAGCGACAACAAACCGAAGAACGTTCCCCAGGCGAAGGGCTCTTCGCGGTCCTCGAACCCTCTAAAAGAGGCCGAAAGCGCCGCGACCAGGGCCACCGCGCCCAACAGCAAAAGCTTCAAAAACCGGGCCGTTCCATCGACGACGAAAACGCCGTAGGCCGCCCCGTCCGGGGTTTTGACCACGAGCCACGCCGCGGCGGCCAACGCCAGGGCGACAAACCAAAGCGGGCCCCGTCGCGCGCTCGGACGCAGGGCGTCCCACAACAGCAACACGATCCCCGCCCCGGTCAGGAGCAGTTCCGCCGACAACGCGCAAAGACCGCCGATCGAACAGGTCAAGGCTATCCCCCCACCACCCGCCGAACCAATTCACCGATCGTCGGGTCCATCAAATTCAGGAGCAGCGCCGGGTAAACGCCCAGGACGATCGTGAGGATCACCAGAGGAACCACGGTCACCAGTTCCCGGGCGCTCATTTCCGAAAGTTTCCCTTCCCAGCGCGGGTTGAAGGGGCCCAGGAAAACGTCCTTGATGAGTTTCAGGAAGAACGCGGCGGTCACCAAAATACCGATCACGGACAACCCCACCCACCACCGGCTCGCCGCCTGGCCGAACCCCCCGAGGAAGCAAAGGAACTCGCCCACGAACCCCGCCAATCCGGGCAACCCCAGGGAAGCCATGGCCTGGACCGTCATAATGCCCGCGTAGACGGGCAGACGCGCGCCCAACCCGCCGAAGTCGTCGATGTTTCGGGTGTGGGCCTGGTCGTAGATCACGCCCACCAAAAGGAACAGGCTGCCCGTGATGATGCCGTGGGTCACCATTTGGAACACCGCGCCGGAGAGTCCGGCCGCCGCGTTCGCGCCGGTGACCGCCGCCATACCCAACAGGCAGTATCCCATGTGGTTCACCGACGAGTAGGCGACCATGCGTTTGATGTCTTTTTGGCTCAGGGCGCAAAAAGCGCCGTAGACGATGTTGATGAAGGCGATGACGATCAAGATCGGCATGAACCACCGCGTGGCCTCGGGAAGAATGGGGTAGCAAACGCGAAGGATTCCGTACGATCCCATTTTGAGGAGCACACCCGCCAGAATGACCGACACCGCCGTCGGAGCCTCCACGTGGGCCAGGGGCAACCACGTGTGGAAGGGGAACGCCGGAACCTTCACGGCGAACCCCACGAAGAGGGCCAGGAAGACGACGATGAAGCGCGCGCCCACGAACTTGGAGGACTGGTTGGCCAAGGCCAACATATCGAAAGTGCGCGGGTCGCTGGAGAAGTAAAGCGCCAGGATGGCCAACAGCATGAACACGCTGCCCGCCAAGGTGTAGAGGAAGAACTTGACCGCCGCGTATTCCTTTTTGGGGCCGCCCCAGATGCCGATCAGGAAGTACATGGGCACGAGAGTGATTTCCCAGAACACGTAGAACAAGAACATGTCGAGGGACACGAACACGCCCAACATGCCCGCTTCGAGCACGAGGAACCAGAAGAAATATTCCTTGAGGCGGGTTTCGATGTTGTAGGAGGCGATGATCGAAATTAACGAAAGGAAGGTCGTCAACAGCACGAGCGGCATGGACAACCCGTCCACCCCGAGGAAATATTGCACGCCGAGGGTGGGAATCCACGACGCCCGTTCCACCAACTGCAGGGCCGGCGAGGCCGAATCAAAGGATTTCCACGCCAGCAGGGAGGCGCCGAAAGCCAGGGCGGCGGTCAATGTCGCCACGCCGCGTATGAGACCCTTGTTTTCCTTTGGCAGCCCCATCAAGACGGCGGCCCCCACCAACGGCAAAAATGTGATTGCACTCAGCATGCGTCGCTCCTCGCCCGAATTATCCGAACACGCCGACGGCCCACAACACGAGCGCGAACACGCCCACCGCCGTCGCCAACAAATACGCCTGCGCCGCCCCGGACTGCAGGGCCCGCACCCCGGCGCCCAACTTCTGCGCCGCCCAACCCAAACCGTTCACAAAAACACCGTCCACCACCACGTCGTCCCACCAGCGGTGGACGCGCGAAAGCATCCCCCCCAGGCGCCCCACGCCGTCCACGGCGCCCTGGTCGATGACGATGTAATCGAACGCGGACAAAAAGCGCGCGGGCAAAAAGCAAAAGATCTCGGAAATCTTTACGTAGAAGGGATCGAAGAACCGGTCGTTCAACAACCGGTACACGCCCGGCAGCGCCGCGGCCAAGCGGGCCGGGTCCGGGGTTTTGAAAACGTACATCGCGATCGACAGGACCAACCCCAACGAGACGGCCGCGAGCGAGGCGCCCAAAACGATGTAATGACCGCCGTGTCCCGCCGCGGCTTCCGCGGCGTGGGCCGTGTGTTCGGCGGCTTTGCCCGTCAATTGCACCCATTTATCGAAGGAGAGGCCATGGGAGTGGAACAACAACCCCAAAAAGGCCGAAGGGACGGCGAGAACCATCAAGGGGATCGTCATCGACGGACCGCTCTCGTGCGCGTGACCGAAACGGTGCGCGTCCCGGGGCGTCCCGTAGAACGTCAAGATCATCATGCGGGTCATGTAAAAGGTGGTCAGAAACGCCGAGAAGGCGGCGATGCCGAAGAGGACATACTGGTGCCTGTTGTAGACGGCGCCGAGAATGGCCTCCTTGCTGTAGAAACCCGACGTGAAGGGGAACCCGATGATGGCCAGCCACGCCACCCCCATGGTGATGGAGGTGAACACCAGCTTTTTAGCCAATCCCCCCATGAGCGGCATCTCGTTGGTGTGCACCGCGTGGATGACCGACCCGGCGCCCAGGAAGAGCAACGCTTTGAAGTAGGCGTGGGTCGTCAAATGGAAGAGTCCGGCCGTCGGGTCGCCCACGCCCATGCCGAGCACCATAAACCCGAGCTGGCTGATGGTCGAATAGGCCAACACTTTTTTGATGTCCGTGGCGGTCAAGGCGCTCAAGGCCGCGCCGAGGGCGGTGATTCCCCCCACCCAGGCCGTGACGGTCAAAGCCATTTCCGACAACGCAAAAACAAAATGAAAACGCGCCAGCAGGAAAACGCCCGCCGCCACCATGGTCGCGGCGTGGATCAACGCGGACACGGGCGTGGGGCCTTCCATGGCGTCGGGCAACCACACGTGCAGGGGCACCTGGGCGGATTTCCCGATGGTGCCACAGAGCAAAAGCAACGCGATGAGGGTGGCGACCGGGGCCAGGGTCCCGAGGTGTTCGCTGCCGATGATGTTAAAGTTCAAACTGCCGGTGGTCGTGAACAAGAGCAAAAGGCCGAGGTAGAAACCCAAGTCGCCGATGCGGGTGGTGATGAACGCCTTCCGCCCCGCGTAGGCGGCCGCCGGGCGTTCGAATTCGAACCCGATCAGCAGATAGGAGCAAAGCCCCATCAACTCCCAGCCCATGAAGAATTGAAACAGGTTGTTCGAGACCACCAAAATCAGCATCGCCGCCGTGAAAAAAGAAAGGTAAGCGAAGAACCGGCCGAACCGTTCTTTGCCGTGCTGATAGCCCACCGAATAAATTTGAACCAGCAATGAGACGAGCGTCACGACCGCCAACATCATGGCCGACATCCCGTCGATCAACACGCCGACTTCGAGGCGGGTGAAGCCGACGCTGAACCAGTCCCAGCTCATTTCAAAGAAGGGGCCGGAAGCGCCCGCGTTCGTCAACAATTCCGGGTGGACGTAAATGGAAACCAAAATCGCGATGGACTGAATCAGCCCCCAACCGGCCGCGAGAATGCCCAAAAAGGCCCCTTCCAAAGGCAACCGCTTCCCGAAAAACAGGATCAGGAGCGAGGCCGCCAAGGGCAACAAGGGGATGAGATAGGCGTGTTCGAGCATTTTAACCCTTTAACAAATTCAGATTTTCGGACAACACGGTCCGGAAATTGCGATAGATGGTCAGCACCAAGGCCAAGCCCACCACCGCTTCGGCCGCGGCCAAGGCGATCACGAAAATGGCCGCCGCTTGCCCGAGGGATTGGCCGGGGTGGAGATAGCGGTTCAAAGCCACAAAATTGATGTTGGCGGCGTTGAAAATCAACTCAATACCGATCAGCACCCCCAGCAGGTTACGCCGAGCCAGGGCGCCGTAAATGCCCAGCGCCAGCAGGATCGCGCCGATCAATAAATAACCGAAAAGCCCGCTCATCGGGAACGCCCCTTGGAAAAATGCACCGCGCCCACGAGCGCCGCCAAAAGCACCAACGACACCGCCTCAAAAGGCAGCACCCAGTCGCGGATCAAAACCAACCCCAGGGCCGCCGTGGTCGGGACGGCGGGAACCAAGGCCGCCGGGACCGGCATTTGTTTAAACACGGCGGCCAAAAGCCCCACGAACATGCCCGAAATCAACAGGCCGACGATCCATTGGGCGTTGACCTGGCGGACAACCCAATCCTTGGGACTGCCCGACAGGAGAACCACAAAGAGGAGCAACACGGTGATCCCCCCCGCGTACACGAGGAGTTGGGCAACAAACAAGAAGTCGGCGCCCAACATCGCGAAGAGACCCGCCACCCCCGTCAGAGACAAAACCAGAAACAGGGCGCAATGGAAAACATTTTTCAACGTCACGGCCAAAGCGGCCGGAACGACGACCAAGAACGCCAGCAGGCCGAAAACAATTTTTTCAATCATGGAACATCCCCGCGGGCGACGAGGGCGTCGCCGAAGCGTTGGTGGTCGGGTTGGGACCGAGTTTTTGCCCGAGGGTCAAGTGTTGGCTCCAGATTTGTCCCGGTTCCGACGCCGCGGGCTGGGGCACCGAGGTTTTCCATTCCTGCACGAAGTCCGAGCGGTCGCTGAAGGTGAGTTCGTACTCCTTCGTGTGATGCACCGATTTCGGTTTCGTCGGGCAGATTTCCTCGCAGAGGCGGCAATAGTTACACTTGCCAAAATCGATTTTGTACCAGGCCAGGTCTTTTTTCTTTGTTTCCTCATTGCGCTTCGCTTCGAGCGAAATGCAATTCGAGGGACACGCCCGCACGCACATTTCGCAGGAAATACAGATGTCCGGGTGGAACGCCAGGGCCCCCCGGTAACGGTCCGACAACGCCAGCTTTTCGTAAGGGTATTGGACGGTGATGGCCGGCGTGAACAAATACTTCAAGGTGATGCCCAGTCCCTTGACCAATCCCCAGGAAGTGACGGCGACGGTTTTGAAGTAGCTCATGAGCGCATCAGAAAAACGAACCCCGCCAAGGCGACGTTGACGAGCGCCCAGGGAAGCAAAAATTTCCAGCAGAATTCCATCAGGCGGTCGACCCGCATGCGGGGGTAGGTCCACCGCACCCAAATAAAAACGAACACGAGGGCGAAGACCTTCAAAAAGAACCAGGCGTAGGACGGAATGAAAGAAAGCGACGGGTGGATCGGCGCCCCGCCGCCCAAGAACAAGACCGCGCCCAGGGCGCAGGCCAGGAACATGTAGGCGTATTCGGCCATGAAGAACATCGCCCATTTCATGCCGGAGTACTCCGTGTGGAAACCGGAGGTCAATTCCGACTCCGCTTCGGCCAAGTCAAAGGGGGTGCGGTTGGTTTCGGCGATGGAGCTGATGAGGTAGATGATGAAGGCGATTTGGCCGACCACCGGATAAAAAATAAACCACCGGGGGAGGACGCCGTGCCACAGGCCGGCCTGGGCGTCCATGATGCCGCCCAGGGACAGGGTGCCCGCCCACATGACCACCGGCACCAGGGCGATCACCCGGGGGATTTCGTAGGACACCATCTGGGCCGCCGCGCGCAGGCCACCCAAAACGGAATACTTGCTGTTCGACCCCCACCCCGCCATCAACAAACCGATGACGGACAACCCCGATACCCCCAGGACGAACAGCAGGCCGACGTCCAAATGGATCGGGGCGAAACCGGTTTTCCCAAAGGGGATCGGAGCAAAACAGACATAGGCCGGCGCCACGACGATCACGGGAGCCCAGAAATGCAATTTCCGGTCGGCGCCCCGGGGGACGATGTCTTCTTTCAACAGCAGTTTGATGCCGTCGGCAATGGTCTGCAGGGCGCCGTGGAACCGCCCGACCCACATGGGGCCCATTCGGATTTGGATATGCGCGGCGATTTTCATTTCCCACCAAACGAGAAAGATGGGCGCCACCTGCATCAGCACAATAACGAAAACGAAAGGCAGGACCGTGGCAAGGACGTCCAAATGCCAGGCCGGAATCTGAAAACCCGCCAAGGCCGCCGCTTTATTGGACAGGGCGAAAACGTCTTCGATGAGGCGCCAGGGGCGATCTCCCAGGTAGGCCACAAGGCCCACGATGGGCAAGAGAAGAACCCCCAAAACAACGAAGGACATGAAGTAGCGTCGGCGCAAAGCCGCCGGCGTTTGGCTGGGGACCCACGGTCCCGTGACCGCCCAAGGACCTTTGGCCATTAGCGGTCCACCTCGCCCAACACGATATCGATGGAACCCAGAATGGCCACCACGTCGGCCACTTTCCAACCAACCAAAATCTCTTGAAGGGCCGCCAAATTGATAAAAGACGGCGCCCGCACGTGCAAGCGATAGGGGGTCAGGCCGCCATCGGAGACCAAATAAACGCCCAACCACCCCCGCGCGCCTTCCAATTGGGAATAGGCTTCGCCGGCCGGGGGACGCAGGTTGGCCCGGGGCACTTTGCCCAGAATTTCCCCGGCGGCGGGGAATGTCTCCAGGGCTTGTTCCAAAATCCGGCAGGACTGCTCGATTTCGTCCCGGCGAACCATGTAGCGGTCCCAACAGTCACCATTTTGGCGAACGGCCACGTCGAATTGAAATTTGGAATACAACCCATAGGGGGCCTGTTTTCGAAGATCCAGAGGCACGCCGCTGGCCCGCAGGTTCGGCCCGGTGATGCCGTAGGAAATCGCTTTTTCTTTGGAAAGCACGCCGATCCCCTTGGTGCGGTCCATGAAAATGGGGTTATAACTCAAGAGGTTGTCGTATTCCTTGAGGCAGCCTTTCATGTGCTGGACGAACTTCTTGGCTTTTTCAATCCAGCCTTCGGGCACGTCGTTGGAGACGCCGCCGATACGGACGTAGTTGTACGTGATCCGGGCGCCGCACAGCTGCTCAAAAAGGTCCAAAATCATTTCCCGTTCCCGCCCAAAGGCATAAAGGAAAGGGGTGAAGGCCCCGATGTCGATGCCGAAAGTCCCGATGAAGAGCAGGTGGGAGGCGATGCGGTTCAGTTCCCCCGCGATGATCCGAAGGGTGTCGGCCCGTTCCGGGATTTCGACTTTCATGAGTTTTTCAACCGCCATGCAATAGGACCAGTTGTTCAGCATGGCGCAAAGGTAATCGTCCCGGTCGGTCAAAATGATGAACTGGGGGTATGTCCGGTTCTCGGCCAGCTTTTCAACCCCGCGATGGAGATACCCCAAGTCCGGCACGGCCTGGGTCACGACTTCACCATCCAACCGAAGGACCACCCGAAGCACGCCGTGGGTGGAAGGGTGCTGGGGCCCCATATTGAGCAGCATCTCATGCTCCGAGAGCCGCTCCATCTTGGTTTCAAAAGAGGGGCCGCCGGCCAACTTATCGGCTGTGAGGTTGACCGTTCCTTGGGGCATGTTTTGGCTCATGGATGGGCCGCCGGGGTCGCCTTGGGAAGGCCAATCTCGGCCCCGTTGTCGTACCGATCGGGGGTGTGAACGTAATCTTTTCGCAACGGCCAGCCCGGATACCCCTCCCACAAGAGAATACGGGTCGGGTTGGGGTGACCGTCAAAGCGGATCCCGAACAAGTCAAAAGTTTCTCGCTCCTGCCAATCGGCGGAGGAAAACAAACCGGCCAAAGAAGGGACATTGGGCTCCCCCTCGCGTGGGATTTCCAACTTAACAAACACGGCATCCGCGGGGGCCGAGGACCGCACAAACTGATAAACAACCTCAAATTTGTTTTCCTTAATGAAATCAACTGCTGTCAACATATTTAATAAATCAAACTTAAGCTCATTCTTAAGTTTTTCAGAGAGGTTGTGAAGATCCGAAATGCCCGTTTTTAACCAAAGGTCGTCCCCCGCTCGCACGAACTTTGGATCCACCGGAAGAGACTCCTCCACCCCGGGAATATGATTCCTGATCTGCTCCAGGAGAGCGGTCTTATCCAAGGGATTTCACCTTCACGCCGCCCTTGTACATGCCGTCAATTTTCTTTTGAAGGGTCAAAATAGCGTTGTGCAGGGCTTCCGGCCGGGGCGGGCAACCGGGAATATAGACGTCCACCGGGATCACGCGATCCACCCCTTTGACCACTGAATAGGAATCATAGTAAGGGCCGCCGCAATTGGCGCAGGCGCCCATGGAAATCACAAACCGGGGTTCCGGCATTTGGAAATAAAGCTTTTCAATGGCGGGCGCCATCTTCTTTGTCACCGTGCCCGCGATGATCATAAGATCGGCTTGACGGGGCGAAGGGCGGGGAATGACGCCGAACCGGTTGATATCGAAACGGGTCGCGTAGGCGGCCATCATTTCAATGGCGCAACAGGCCAACCCGAAAGTCAGGGGCCAAATGCTTGATTTTCTCGCCCAGTCGATGAAAAAGTCGACCGTGGTGAGGGAAATCTCCCCCAACCCGGGGACTTTGTAAATCGTCGAAGGGAGAACTTTTTCTTGGATTATTCCCATTTGAGGGCGCCTTTTTTCCAGGCGTACACGAGCCCCATGAACAGCAGGCCGACAAAAATCAAAACAGCGACAAAACCTTCAACACCAAGCGTTTTAAATTGAACGGCCCAGGGGAAAACGAAAAGGGCTTCCACATCAAAAATCACGAAGAGAAGAGCGAAAACATAGAAACGGATGTTGGGCGAGACCCAAGGCGTCCCCACGGGCGTCATGCCGCACTCATAAGCTTCGGTGTCTTGGCTCCCCCCTCGCTCGCGCACAAAACCGGCGAAAAACAAAAGGAAGCTGAAAAAACCGACGCCCACCAAGGCGAAAACTAAAACGCGGAAATAATCAGCCAACATCAACGTCTCCCGATAAATAAAGACACGATTCCGCCCCAGAGGGGCCGGCACTCAAAATCCGTAAAATCCGCCGCCAAGAAAAAACCCTTCAACCGATCGAACGAGGGCAGGGCCTCGATGGACGACTTTAAATACTTGCCCGGCCACCGGGCGCCGAACATCGACCGCCCGATGAGGGGCACCATTGTTTTGTTGTATAGACGGTGGCCGAACCGAAGCAACAGGTTGGAGGGCCGCGTTAAATCCAAAAAAACGAGTCGTCCACCGGGCCGCAAAACCCGCGCCGCTTCGCGCAGGCTCGCCTCCAACACGCCGCCCACCCAGAGGTTCCGCATCACGTAGGCCGAAACAACGGCGTCAAAAGAACCCTCAGGAAACGGAAGCTGATCGGCCCCGGCCAACACCCACTCGGGGGGGGCGGCACTCCCCGGGCGGGCCGCCCGCGCCAACATGTCGGCGCTCAGATCCACGCCGACCACGCGGTTCACTTCCGGGAGCGCTTTTTTAATCAACCAAGCGAGGTCGCCGGTTCCCGTTCCCACGTCCAAAACGTCCCGGGCCCCGACCAGCGATCGAACCACCGAGCGACGCCAAACCCCGTCCAATCCCAAACTGCTGAAGGCGTTGAAGCGCCGATAGGCCGGCGCCAAACCAGAAAACATCCTCCCGATCTCGGCCGTTTCACGTCGCATGGGCCGGTTCGGGCCGGGGGCGCTCGCCCCCAAAGGTTTAAAGGTCTTCGGCGCCGAGGGTTTTGCGCTTGCCCTCGCTCTGGACCTTGGCGACCGCCGCGTTGACGATCTCTTCGATTTTCTTGGAGAGGCCTTCGATGTAGTCCCCGCCCGTGCGCAGGCCCTTGTCCTTGACCATTTTCTTTATTTTGCTGACCACCACGAGTGTTTCCGCCATGACCGTCTCCTTGATCAACGCAGGTTTAAATTTATCCTATTCCGCTTTTGGTTGCTGGAAGGACAACTATTTAATGAATTCGGAAAACCCTTGTCAACCGGCTGAGGGCGTTGGCCCGGCCAAGCTCTCGGTCAATATGTCTCGGGCTCGGGGCAGACTGGCTTCACTGACCAAGACCCACAACACGTCGCCCGCCTCCAAGGTCGTCCCGCCATCGGGAACCAAAAAAACCTCACCCCGTCCGATCAAGGCAATGAGACTGTCTTTGGGCAAATTGAGCGTGACCAAAGTTTTTCCCACCCAGGGAGAGCCGTAAGGCAAGATGAAATCTTCCAAATGCGTCCCCCCCGCCACGGGCACGTCCAATCGCAGGGGCACCCGGCGCGGATCCTCCGCCGGCGCTTCCAAACCCAATCGCCGCGCCATCCAGGGAATGGTCATCCCCTGAACCAACCCCGACGTCAAAACGACGAAGAACACGACGTTGAAGATCATTTCCGATTTCGGCAATCCCGCCACCAGCGGGAAAGTGGCCAAGACGATGGGCACCGCCCCCCGCAATCCCACCCAGGCCACCAAACTTTTTTCCCGCGGGGTATAACGCCGGCCCCACAGGCAGAGGAAAACGGCCGCGGGCCGGGCCACGAAGATGAGGAAGGAGGCCACCGCCAACCCCGCGCCCACCACCGTCACCAATTGGCTGGGAAACACCAAGAGGCCGAGGGTGAGGAACATGCCGATTTGCATGAGCCACGCCAAGCCGTCGTGGAATTGAACGAGGCTTCGCTTATGGATAAAGTTCGCGTTGCCGAGGAAAATACCGGCGACATAGACGCCCAAAAACCCGTTGCCCCCCAAGAGGGTTGTCACCGCGTAGGTGAATAACACCATCGCCAAGGTTAAGACGGGATAGAGCCCTTCGTAGCCCAAGGCCACGCGGTTGAGGAGATGTTTCATCAACCATCCGAGCCCGGCGCCCAGCCCGAACCCAAGGGCCATTTGGAGAATAAAAGCGGGAACGAGGGCCAAGGCCGAACGGGACGTGGCCAGAATCAATCCCAATGTGCCGACGGTTAAGAACACCGCCATGGGGTCGTTGCTGCCCGACTCCAACTCGAGCAAGGGCCGCAACGCCCCCTTCAGACGTACGCTCCTGGACTTGAGAATGGCGAACACGGCCGCCGCGTCGGTGGACGCCACGATGGAACCCAGCAACAGACCTTCCAACGCCGTAAAATCCAAAACCAGAGAGGCGAACACCCCCACCGCCAGCGCGGTGATCAAAACCCCCAGGGTGGCCAGCGAGAGTCCCGATCGCCAAACAGGCCGAACCACCGCCCATTGGGTTTCGAGCCCCCCCGCGAAAAGGATGTACACCAGGGCGACGGTGCCCGCCGCCTGGGCCAAACGGGGGTTGTCGAAGTAGATCCCCCCCAGGCCTTCGGAACCCGCCAGCATCCCCACCGCCAAAAAGATCAGCATGGTGGGAACGCCGAACCGCTCGGAGGCCTTGCTGATCAAGACGCTGGCGCCCAGAAGCACCGCCGCGAACAAGAGAACGGATTCAAGAGTCACGATATCCCCCGCAGGCCCGACACCCCGTCCGACGGGTGGCCGGACGTTCGCGACAACGCCCTTCCCGGGCGTCCCACATCACCAGACGGTCGGACACCGGACGTCCGACGCCGAGCAACGCTTTGAGGGCTTCCACCGCCATGAACGTCCCGACAAGTCCCGCCACGGGGCCCAGAATTCCCCCGTCCGCGCAGGACAGCGCGTCCGCCGGGTCCGGCGGCTCGGGAAACACGCATCGGTAACAGGCGCTTCGACCGGGAAAAACGGTCATGGCTTGGCCCTCCCACCGCAACACCGCGCCCCAAACCAGCGGCACGCGGGTTCGAACCGCGGCGTCGTTCACGAGATAACGCGTCTCAAAGTTGTCCGAACCGTCCAAAACCAAATCCTGTTTTTTGAATAGGGCGTCGGCGTTCCGGACCGTCAATCGCTTGTTGAGTGGTTTAACCCGCACGCCGGGGTTGAGATGGGTCAAACGCCGCCGGGCGGCGAGGACTTTCGGGGTTCCCAAATCGGGGGTTCCATGCAGGATCTGTCGATGGAGGTTGGACAGGTCCACCGGGTCGTTGTCGATCAGCGTCAATTGACCCACGCCGGCCCCGGCGAGATAGAGGGCGATGGGAGATCCCAGTCCCCCCGCGCCCACAATCAACACCCGGGCGTTGAAGAGCTTCTCTTGGCCCGCCCCCCCCACCTCGGGGAGCAACATCTGCCGGGCGTAACGGAGGAGATCTACGCGGCGCACTCGCCGACCCCGATCTCGGCGACGAAATCCTTGCTTTCGCCCCAATCAAAATACAGGGTCGGGTCTTTTTCGTAGGGCGGAAGCGTGGTGAATTCCGCGACGAGTTCCTTCACGCGGGCCTTGCCCACCCGGTCCAACCAGCCGGCAAAAAGCTCCGCGCCGTGACGCTCGCTCTTAAAGGCCGTCACCAACTTTTTTACCGCGTCGGGGACGCGCCGCGCGGGCAGGGCGCCCACCACCTGGCCGAATTTGGCTTCGCCCTCGACGGTGGAACCGCCCATCAGCATCATGTAATGGGGCACGGACCGGTCGTTGATTTTTCGATAGGTGCCGTAGAAACCCAGCGTGCCGATGTGATGTTGACCGCACGAGTTGGTGCAACCGGAGATTTTGACGTGCAACCCCTCCAAGTCCGCCTCGCCCGCGAGCCCGTTGGTGAACAACCCCGCCAAGGCCTTGGCCAGTTCCCGGGATTTGGTAACGGCGATCTGGCAGGTGTCGGCGCCGGGACAGCGCGTGATGTCGGAAAATCGCCCCGCGCCGGCTTCCGACAGGCCGATCTTCACCAGCGCGTTGTACACCGCGGGCAGGTGTTCGTCGCGGACCCAGCGCAGGAGGAAATTTTGTTCGATGGTGGTGCGCAATCGTCCCCCGTTGAAACGTCGGGACACCTCGGCCAATTGGCGCATCTGGGGGGCCGTGATGTCGCCCAAGGGCAAAACCACCGTCGCCCAGCTGTACCCGGCTTGTTTTTGGGCGCTGACGTTGGTCGCTTTCCATCGTTCAAACCCCGGGGCCGGAACTTCCGGGGGAACGGACGGCACCGGCGGCGCGGCTTCCTCGACGACCGGATATGTCCAGTCGATGGTGCCGGCGCGGGTGGCGAGGACGGCCTTTCGCTCCACCAAGAACCGCTTGCGGAACTCGTCGGCCCCCCATTTTTTAACGAGGAACTTAATCCGCGCGTGAAGCTTGTCTTGCCGTTCGCCGAAGCGATCAAACAACCGAATGACGGCTTCAATGGTCGGCAAAAGGAGATCCGCCGGGGTGAAGTCCTCCAAGCGAATGGCCACCTGGGGCGTGGCCCCGAGACCGCCGCCCACGTACGTGCGGAACCCCCGCACGCCGCCGCGGATTTCGGCCACAAAGGCCAAGTCGTGGATGGGGGTCAAAGCGGTGTCCCGGGCCGAGGATTCGAAGGCCATCTTGAACTTGCGGGGCATGTTGGCGCTGAGCGGGTTGCGCAGGAAAAACAGGAACGCCGCGTCGGCGTAGGGCGCGACGTCGAAGACTTCGCCGGGCTCGACGCCGGAGTAGGGGTTGGCGGTGATGTTGCGCACGGTGTTGCCGCAGCCTTCGCGGGGGGTCAGGCCCGACTCGGCCACCCGGCGCATCACCCGCGGCGTGTCCTCCAGCGGGATCAGGTGGACCTGCAAATTTTGGCGCGTTGTAAAATGCCCGACTTTGGACGGGGAGAATGTTTCGGTCACGTCGGCCATGGCCTCGAGCTGCTCCGGGGTGAGTTTCCCGAAGGGCACTTTGATCCGGATCATCTGCTTATCGGTGTGGTGGCGGATGCCGTAAATGCCGTTGTTCAAACGGAATTTGCGGAAATCTTCGGGGTCCATTTTCCCCGCCTTGAGTTCGCGGATGGCGAACTCCATTTGGCGGATTTCGGCTTCGACAAAAGCGGGCAATTCTTTGGGCATAGCGTCTCCTTATCCCTCCACGAGGGGTTCTTCGACGAATGGCGCCGTTTCTTCGGCGCGGAACCACGATCGCGCCTCCACAAAACGGGCCCGATCCACTTTCACGATCACGTTCGACCATCCCGACAAAAACGGTTGCGCCGCGTCGGTGGCGCTGGGCCGGGCCGGGTGGTCCGGGTGGGTGTGCAGCACGCCGACCACGTCCAACCCGTCGCGGGCCGCTTCCACGGCCGCGCGGTTAAATTCCGCCGGATCCATCACAAATTCAAATTGGCCCTGGGTGTCCACCCGGGCGCCGAGAGTCTGGGCGGCGGTCTCGAGCAGGCCGGCCGCGGCTTTTTCCTTCGATCGAAGCACATTGGCCAGGGGCACAAAGCGCACCGCCCGGCGAAGGCCTTGGCCGTTGTCGGTGCCGACCAGAACCCCGCACCCCTCGAAAGGATAGCACGCCTCGGCCCAGGGCCGCAGGGCGGCGACCACGGCCGGGGTCCACGAAAGGCTCACAGTTCGTGGTCCCTCATGTACTCTTCGAAGTTGTCCAAGAGTTCGTCCCAATACCGGGTTTTCATGTAACGTTCGCCCGAATCCGGCAAGACGGTCACCACCACGCCGCGGTCGAGGCCCGACGCCACTTCAAAGGCGCCTTGCATCGCCGCGCCGCAAGAATACCCCACGAGGATGCCCTCTTCGCGGGCCATGCGGCAGCACATTTCGTAGGCGTCCTCGGTAAACACCGACACTTTTCGGTCGTGAACCGCGGGGTCGTAAATGCCGGGCACGAGGGACGTTTCCATGTGTTTCAAGCCTTCCAAACCGTGCAAGGGCGTGGCCGGCTCCACCGCGACGATCTGAATTTTCGGGTTCAGTTCCCGCAATCGACGGCCCGTGCCCATGAGCGTGCCGCTGGTGCCGATCCCCGCCACAAAATGGGTGAGGCGCCCCTCGGTTTGCTTCCAGATTTCTTCCGCGGTGGTTTTGTAGTGGGCGCGCCAATTGTTCGGGTTGTTGTACTGGTCCGGCAAATAAAAACGGTCGGGCGCGGCGTCGAACATCCGCTTGGCCTCGGTTTGGGCGCCGTCCGTGCCCTCCAGGGGATCGGTGTAGATGACCTTGGCGCCGAAGGCCTCGGCGATCCGGCTTTTCTCCGACGCGTTTTGGGGCATGACCAACTCCACCCGAATCCCCAGGGCCGCGCCGATCATGGCGTAGGCGATGCCGGTATTGCCGGACGTCGCGTCCAAAAGGACCTTGCCTTGGGTCAACGCCCCGGACTTCAACGCCTCCAACACCATGTTCTTGGCGGCGCGGTCTTTCACCGAACCGCCGGGGTTCATAAACTCGGCCTTGGCGTACACCTCGACGCCGGCGGGCACCCAACGGGACAACCGCTCCAGCCGCAAAAGCGGCGTGTTGCCGATGCGGTCCAGGAGGCCGACCCCCAAGGCGGTGAAAGGAGGCAATCAGTGGAGGGCCGAGCTGGCGCGAGCGCGCAGTTCGGGGACGAACAGTTTGTGAATCGGTTTTGGAAGTGTTTTTGCCGCCATCAAGTCCATCAGTCGGTTCGCCGACGCGGCCGCGATGTCTTGAACCGGTTGGTGAATCGAGGAAATCGGCGTTTCCAAAACCGGGAGGCTCACCGTGGGGATGTCGTCGAACCCGATGAGGGCGATGTCGGAAGGCACGCGCACTTTGGCCTTTCGAAACCCCGCCAAAAGCCCCAAGGCCATCAAATCGTTGGCGGCGAAGACGGCGTCGGGACGCGCTTTCAGGACGTCCGGGGTCACACCGACCGCCGTCTCCATGTTGTAAAGTGCCCGGAAAATGAGGCCGTGGTTGAACGGAATTTTGGCCTCCCGCAGGGCCCGCTGGTAACCGCGAAAACGGTCGATGGAGCTGTACCAATGGGGGTCTCCCCCCACGTAGGCGATCCGTTTTCGGCCCGTCTCGAGAAGATGCCTCGTCGCCAAATACCCGCCTTGCTCGTTTTCACAATCAAAAGAATCAAGGCCGTCCGCCACGGTGTTGAGGAGAGCCACCGGATATCCCTCCCGCCGCAAGGTTCGCAGGATTTCAAATTCGGGCTCGCCCACGAAGGAAAAAAGAAGCCCCCCCACCGTGCGGCTTTTAAAAAGCGCGCGCAGATCGTCCGCCACCAGCGGCGTGAACGAAAAGAACATCAGCCGGTGGCGGCGCGCTTCCGCCGTGAGAAAGACGCCTTTGATCAGCCGAAGGACGTAATCGTCGATGGATCGGGAAATGGAGGTGGGCAGAACCAAACCCAACACATTCGTGCGGCCGGCGGCCAGGTGGGCCGCGGCCATGTTCGGGACGTACTTGACCCGCGAAAGATACTTTTCGATCCGGGCCCGCTCGGCGGCGGCGACGTTTGGCGATTGAGCCAGCACGCGCGACACGGTGCGGCGGGAGACCCGCAACGCGCGGGCCAAGTCTTCAAGGTTTTTCGGTGACACAGAACGTTAGTACTTGGGCACCGCCGGGTCGATTTCGTCCGACCAGGCCAGGATGCCGCCTTTGACGTTGGTTAATTTTTTAAACCCCATCTGCTGGAGCGCGGCGATCGCCTTGAGGCTGCGCACGCCGGACTTGCAATGGACGACGATGTCGTCGGCCGTGTCCAGTTCGTGGGCGCGGCTTTGCAGTTCGCTCAAGGGCAACAAACGCGCGCCGGGAATGCGGGCGATGTCGAACTCGTTGGGCTCCCGAACGTCGACCAGCGTGAATTTCTCTTTCCGGTCCAGCCGGGCCTTTAATTCCTTCACGGTAATGTCCGACATCGTCGCCTCCGGGGCTTTTTCGTTCCCGCGGCCCACGCCGCAGAATTGGTCGTAGTCCACCAACGCCTTGATCGTCGGGGCGTCGCCGCAAACGGGGCAGCGGGGGTTCCTACGGATTTTTAATTCGTCAAAGCTCATCTCCAGCGCGTTGAAAAGCAACAGACGTCCCACCAAGGAACGTCCCCGGCCCAGGATCAATTTGATGGCTTCCGTGGCCTGGATGAGGCCCACAAGGCCGGGCAAAATGCCCAACACCCCGCCTTCCGCGCAGGAGGGCACTTCCCCCGGCGGGGGCGGCTCGGGATAGAGGCATCGGTAGCACGGGCTCTCGGGATTCCCGGGTTGGAACACCGTGGCCTGCCCGTCAAAACGGAAGATCGAGGCGTAGACGTTGGGTTTCTTTAAGAACACGCAGGCGTCGTTGGTGAGGTAGCGGGTTTGGAAGTTATCGGTGCCGTCGATAATGACATCGTAGTCCTTCATGATGTCGAGCGCCGTGTCGCGGGTGAGCGGCACGGTGTAGGGCTTCACCGTCACGTTGGGGTTGATCTCGTGAATGGTTTCGCGGGCGCTATCGACCTTAAGTTTCCCCACGTCGCCCGTGCCGTGGATCACCTGCCGGTGGAGGTTGGTGTGGTCCACGGTATCGAAATCGACGATGCCCAGGGTGCCGACGCCGGCGGCGGCGAGGTAGAGGGCGTTGGGACTGCCGAGCCCGCCCGCGCCGATCAACAACACCTTTGACGCGACCAGCTTTTCCTGCCCCTCCACGCCGACCTCCGGCATGATGAGGTGACGCGAATACCGCAACACCTGTTCTTGGTTCAATTTCACCGCACAACCTCCGTCAATTGGTCAAAGCGATCCAGCAAAAAGTCCGGGGCGGCCGCGCGCAATTCTTCCCGAGGGCGGAACCCGTAGGACACCGCCGCCACCCGAACGCCCGCCGCGCGCGCCGCGTCGATGTCGATGCGGCTGTCGCCGACCATCAGCGCCTCTTCGCGCGGAACGGCCAGCTGGCGCAGAGCCTCCCACAGCGGCTCGGGACGCGGCTTTTTGTGGGGCAGGCTGTCGCCCGCGAACACCACCGAAAACCGTTCGGTCAAGCCCACCGCCCGCAACGTTTTTTCCGTATGAGCCGCCGGCTTGTTCGTGATCACGGCCAGTTTTTTGCCGCCCAGACTGTCCAATGTTTCCCGCACCGCGGGGTACAATCGCGTCGTGTCGACGCAATGTTCCAGGTAATGGGGCAGGAACAAGTCCAGGGCCCGCTCCAAGGCGGGCGCGTCCAAGGCCCCCGCCGAGCGTGTCAACAGTTGGCGCACCCCATCCCCCACGTGCCGTTGCACGGTTTCCACCGGCAAGGGCGGAAACCCGAGCGTCGTCAACGTGTGGTTGACCGACAGCGCGATGTCCGCGCGGCTGTCCACCAACGTGCCGTCCAGGTCAAACAGGACCGCCCGCACGGGACGATCCGCCCGCGCGTCGGTCATCGACGGCGGATGAGGGAAAGGAATTCGTCGCGTGTGCGCGCGTCGGAGCGGAACAACCCCACCATGGCGCTGGTCACGGTGGGGCTCGTGGAGCTTTCGGCCCCCCGCATCTCCATGCACATGTGGCGGGCTTCCATCACCACCCCCACGCCCAGGGGGTTCACTTTCGCCATCAACACTTCCGCGATTTCGTTGGTCAGCCGCTCCTGCACTTGCAACCGCCGGGCGAACGCCTTGACCAGCTTGGGGATTTTCGACAAACCCAAGATCTTTCCCTGGGGCAGATACGCGACGTGGCAAACGCCGAAAAAGGGAAGCAAATGGTGTTCGCACAGCGAAAAAAACTGGATATCCTTCACCACCACCATCTCGCTGTAGGGCTCGTCAAAAAGCGCCCCATTGATCAGTTTGTCGACATTGACGCGATAGCCGGCGGTGAGTTCCTGCCAGGCCTTGGCCACCCGTTCGGGCGTGCGCTTCAACCCGTCCCGTTGGGGATCCTCCCCGATTTGAACGAGGAGTTCCTCGGTCAGTCCGGCGATGGTTTTCGCGCGGAGGTCCGGATCAATGATGGGGGCCAAGGGCGTCATAAGATTGATACATTACTATTTTATACGGGTATTGTCCAACCGGCGGAGCAAACCCCTTAACCCAACGCGGCCAGCACGTCAGCAGCGTGCTCGGCGGGTTTGACCTTGGGAAAAACCGCGGTGATTTTCCCATCCGGACCGATGATGTAGGTGATCCGCAAGGTGCCCATAAATTTTCGGCCGTACAGGGAACGTTCCCCCCAGGCGCCGTAGGCCTTCATGATGGACAAATCCTCGTCCGCCAAAAGCGAAAAAGACAGTCCGTGCTTGTCCGCGAACTTCTTGTGGGAGGCCGCGCCGTCTTTGCTGACGCCCAACACCACGGCGCCCTTCTTTTTGAGGGCGCCGATCCCCTTCTCAAAGGCGCAGGCCTCCACCGTGCAACCCGGCGTGAGGTCTTTGGGATAAAAATACAACACCACCGATTTCCCTTTTAAATCCGCCAAGCGGACGGCTTGGCCGTTCTGGTCGGAAGCCAAAAAGGCCGGGGCTTTGTCCCCGATCTTTAACATGGTTTATTCTCCTTGATGAACAACGCGCGCAGGGCGCGCTCCTCCGCCGGCCGCAACGGAGCGACCGAAAGGCGCGGAATCCTCAAAAAATCCATTCGGGCAACGCCCGCCGCCCCCCGCATCGCCGCCAAGGTCACCGGACGCGGCAACCAGCGTTCGAAGGACACGTCCACGGCGAGCCATTTTTCGTCCGCCGGATCGGGGTAGGCGGCCCGCGCGATCCGGGCTTCGCACACCAGGGCCTTTTCGGGCGCGCCGTGATAACCGTACACCCGGTCGCCGACGGCGACCGCGCGCAGGTTCTTGCGCGCCAGGGGCCCGCGGATGCCGTCCCACCGCACGGTGTGTTCCCGCTCCACCCGCGACCAGGGAAAAGCGTCCGGCTCCGTCGAAAAGATCCAGGCCGTCACGACGGCGGGTACGACAGCACGCTGTCGGAGATCAACAGCGTCTCGCGGTGGGAGGCGGACCAACAGGCGCTCCCGTCGGCGAACAGGTCTTTCTTCCAAATCGGCACCCGGGCGCGCATTTGTTCCAGGGCGAAGTGGCAGGCTTGAAACGCCTGCGTCGTGTCGGGGGCGCTCAAAACCAAAAAGAGGCTGGTTTCGCCCACGGGCACGCGACCGAGCCGATGGCGGCAAAGGGCGTGGGCCTCCGGCCAACGGGTTCTGATTTCGGCCATCACGCGGTCCATTTCTTCTTCGGCCATGGGTTCGTAGGCGGCGAATTCGAGAGCGGTCAGTTCCCCCCGGGGCGTTCGATCGGGGCGCACCACGCCCTGAAACGAAATCACCGCGCCGGGCTCCGTCCGCCGGGCGCTTTCTTCAAGGGATTCCACATCGATGGGACCCGCGACCAGGAATTCCATCAGAGAGCCGTGGTCGGCGGAAGAAAGGCCACTTCATCGCCGTCGGCCAGCGGGGCGTCCCAATGGGACCAGGCGCGGTTCACGGCCACGCGGGCGCCGGCGGGTTTAAGGAAAGACAACTCGGGCCGCGCCGCCAAAAGGGCCCCCGGCGTGGGCGCGGGAGGCAGCGTCAAGGCCCCCGTTCCGGCGCGCTCGGCCAACTGGGCGAACAGAAGGGCGCGGATCATGCCGCGGGAATCGCGATCATCCGCTCGATGGCGCGGCGGGCCTTTTCGGCCACCTCGGGGGGCACGGTGATGCGGTGCTTCATGTCCTGCAAAGACCAAAGAACTTTTTCCAAAGTGATCTTCTTCATGAACTCGCATTGGGCGGCGCGCGCCACCGGTAGAAATGTTTTCCCCGGGTTTTCCTTGCGCATGGTATGAAGAATGCCGGTCTCGGTGGCGACCAGGAACGTGTCCGCGGTGGACTCGCGCGCGCGTTTCACCATGCCGCTCGTGGAAGCGACAAAATCCGCGTGTTTCAAAGCCCCCGTCAGGCACCCGCACTCGGGGTGGACCAACAGCTCCGCCCCGGGGTGGGCCCGCCGCTCGGCCTCCAGATCCGCGTCGCTGATGTTGAAATGCACGTGGCAGGAACCGGGCCACAGATGAATCGAGCGACCGGTTTTCTCGCGCACGAACTGACCCAGGTACATGTCGGGCAGAAAGAGGATTTCCCTGTCCGCCGGCACGGCCTGGACGACGCGGACGGCGTTGGAGGAGGTGCAACAATAATCGGCTTCGGCCTTCACCGCGGCGGTCGTGTTGACGTAGGCGACCACCACCGCGCCCGGGTGGCGGGCCTTCCAGGCGCGCACGGCCGCCACATCGGCCGACGCCGCCAACGAACAACCGGCCTCCAAGTCCGGCAGCAAGACGGTCTTGGACGGGGCCAGAATGGCCGCCGTTTCCGCCATAAAATGCACACCGCAAAACACGATCACGTCGGCGGTCGTTTGGGCCGCCCGCTGGGACAAAGCGAGGGAATCTCCCACGACGTCGGCGATATCCTGAACCTCGCCCACTTGATAATTGTGGGCGAGAATGATCGCGTTCTTGGCCTTGGCCAAACGCTTGACTTCGGCCCCGATGTCGGCGGGAGGCGCGGTTTTCATATCTTTCGATATTTTAGCGGTTTATAAATACAAAAGGGGGCCGCCCTGGGACTGGGACAGGAAAGCGTTGAGGCCGATCACGGCGTCCACCCGGGCGGCCACGATCGCCGGCGCGAGGCCGTGAAGGTGCACCCAGGCCGAGCAGGCGTAAACGCGGAGGCCTTGACGGCGCAGTTCTTCCAAGAGAGCGGCCGGTGTTTGGTGGTGAAACATTAATTGGGATTCTTTGAGACCACGGGGTTTGGACCAACGGTTGCGCGCGTGGGCTTTGAGGGCGGGCCCGCGAAGAAAAAGCAGCGGGGTTTGCCCCCGGGCGCGGGCGGCGGCTAAAAAAGCCACGGCTTCGTAAAGCTTGTCCGCCCCCGCCCCGTAGAGGACGACGGAGAAAACCACGTTGGCGAGCGGCCTCTAGCGGCGGGGGGGACGGGCCGCGGGGCGCGGGGCCGCCGCCGGACGGTCGGAGGCCGAAGCGGCCGGGGTCGCCGCCGGACGGGCCGCCGGGGTCTCCGCGTTGGTCTCTTGCATGCGGCGACGGTATTCCTCCAGCGTTTTTCGGTTGGCTTCGCGAATTTTGGCGATGCGCCGGGCGGTGCGCCACTCACGCATGGTGGTGTTCGCCAAGAATCCCCCCCCGATCAACACGATCACGCCCGACAAAACAAGCCCGATCCAAAAACGGCGCCGATCGGCGATGGAGAGCGACACGATGATCCCCAGAATGCCCAAAGCCAAAACGCCAAGCCCAAACATGCTGTTGGTGATCATGACTGCCCTCCGCGAGAATTTGCGTTATCCACGTCATATTTCTACGCCATCTTAGGCTTGACGTCAAGGGGGGGCCGTGTTAGACTCAAATTTCCCGTGAAACGAATCTCCCTCCGAACGAAACTGATTGTTCATTCGACGTTCCTGGTCTTGGGGGCCGTCGTTGGCGTGGGCGTTTCCCTTTATTTGGCGGAACGCCTTTACCTTCTCAAACGTTTCGAGCACACCCAACTGGAGAACGTCCAGTCCCTCGTTCAAATCGCGCGGGAAGCCATCGCCACCCGCAATCAACAACTGCTGGAAAGCTACCTCTCGCTCCTGCGCCGTTCGCGCGCCCTGACCTACGCCATGGTCCACACCGGGGACGGCACGGTCATCGCCCACACCAACGACACCTACAACGGGCAACGGCTCTCCGACCCCCTGACGGCCAAGGCCGTCGAAACCCAGGAAAAACTTCTCCGCCAGGAAGGGCGCGTGGCCGACGACGTGGTGGTGGATTTGACCCTCCCCATCCTCAAGGACCATCGTCGTCTCGGACTCGCGCGGGTCGGTTATTCAAGAAATTTCATGTCGCAGCTTGTGGACCAGGCGCTCGAAGCGGCCCGGGAACGCGTCATCTGGGCGGCGGCGGCCGCGCTGGCCGTGGGGGTGCTGATCGCGATTCTTATGTCCCTTTTCCTATCGCGCCCCATCCGTCACCTGCGCGACGGCGCGCACCGGATCGGGGAAGGGAACCTCGACCACCGCATCCGCATCACCTCCCGGGATGAATTGGGCGAATTGGCCGGCGAGTTCAACACCATGGCCGCCAAACTTCAGGAGCTCGACCAATTAAAACAGGACTTCGTGTCCAACGTCACCCACGAACTGAGATCCCCCCTCACGTCCCTCCGCGGGTACGTGGAGTTTCTGCTGCGGGGCAGCGCCGGCCCCCTCAACGAGGAGCAAAAAGAGTATCTCATCGTCGTTAAAAACAACGCCCTCCGATTGGCCCGATTCATCGACAACCTTTTGGACGTCGCCAAAATCGAGGCGGGAAAGCTCGAGCTTCACCGCGAACCGGTGAACATCGGGGACCTGGCCAAGGAAATGCAAATCGTTTTCCGTCCCATGGGCCAGGAAAAAAAAGTTTCCTTCCAAACGAACATCGCCGCCGACCTTTCCCCCGTTCTGGCCGACCCCGACAAACTTTCCGAGGTTTTTACCAATCTGCTTTCCAACGCTTTTAAATTCACCGACGAGAACGGCCGCATCGAACTGTCCGCCGAACGCGAAAACGAGTTCGTGCACATCCGTTTCGCCGATAACGGCGCGGGCATCCCCGCCGAATCCGTCGAAAGCGTGTTTAATAAATTCGAACAAGTGAAACCCACCCGCGGCCTGGCGCGAAAAACCAAGGGGACCGGGCTGGGGTTGTCCATCGTGAAAGGGTTTGTGGAGGCCCACGGCGGACGGGTGTGGATGGAAAGCGCGCCCGGCCGGGGCACCACGGCCCACGTCCTTTGGCCGGTCGCGGACCCCGTCGCCGAAGACGAGGCCGTCGGCTGATCGCGCTTTACAAGTCGGCGCGCAATTTTTAGGATTTTAAAACCCTCTCGGGAGGAGCGCGGGATGCTGAAAAAACGGATCATGGTGGTGGACGACGACCGGGACATCCGGCGTCTGGTGGAAAGCATTTTAAACAAGGAAGGCTTCGTCACCCTCGGGGCCGAAAGCGCCGGCGACGCCCTGCGCAAAATCCAAACGTCGAAACCGGACATGGTCATCCTGGACCTGCAATTGCCCGACAAGGACGGGTTCGAGGTCTGCAAAATCCTGCGGGCCGATCCCGCCACCCGCTACATCCCGGTGGTTTTCCTCACGGTGCAGAACGTTGATTCCTACAAAATCGCCGGCCTGGAAATCGGCGCCGATGATTACATCACCAAGCCTTTCAACCAAACCGAACTCCTGGCCCGGGTCAAGGCCGTTCTCCGTCGGGCCGAATGGAAGGACCGCAAGGAAATGGCCATCAAAGACGGCGCCCTCTCGGTGGATCTGGAGAAACACAGCGCCACCCTGGACACGAAACCGCTCGATCTGTCCCCCAAAGAGTACGACCTGCTGGTGTCCCTTTTGCGCAACCAAGGCAAGGTGATGACGCGGCAAGAGCTGTCCGAGACGGTGTGGGGGCACGAATATTTCGGAAACACGCGCACGGTGGACGTCCACGTGGGGCGGTTGCGCAAAAAACTCGGCAAACTGGGGGACAAAGTCCGAACCGTGGAACGGATCGGCTACCGCTACGAGTAGCGGGTCAGACGGAGAGTTCGAAAATCTTTTTAATTTTTTCCCGCAGGGCCTCGAAGCGGACCGGCTTCGTGAACCGGCCTTTGACCAAATCCGCCGCCAAGGCCAGATCCTGCGCCACCACCGACACGATCACCACCGCCACCTTGTCCGTGGCCGGGTGCGACCGCAACTGACGCAGCACCTCCAACCCGTCGCAGTGCGGCATTTCCAAATCAAGCGTCACCAAATGGGGGCGGAACTGGATGCCCGTGGCCAGGGCCTCGCGGCTGTCGGTCACGAGCCGAACCTCGTGGCCCATGTCCGAACAAAAGTCGGCCAACAACTCCGCCAAGGCGGGGTCATCGTCGACAATCATGATTCGTTTGGTCTCGGCGTTCATCGGCACCACCAGCTTATCCCCTCCGCGTAAATTTCGCCTTAACAAATCGTAACGTTTTTGTAACAAATTCTTGTTACAACATATTTACAAACTCTTTAGGCGGTCTTTATCGGGCGCGGGTATCCTAATGGTAATAACATGCCCAGACGACGACACACAATAAAAACGCCCTCCCATCAAAAACAGGTCACGGCCTCCATACTGTCTATTTCTCTTTTACTATCAACATCTTTCGGATCAGCCGGTGAACACACGGATCGCCAAACTCTATGGAACCATCGAAAAGCCCCCCCTCTTGTCGCACGGCTTCCGGCAAAGGCCCCATCGGAAACGGAACCATCGCCGCCCCGTCCCTTCCCCGTGACCATCCCGCGGGACGCCGTCCACGAGGGAAAACGCCACTGGCCGTTGACCGACACCCCCCTGGGTTGGCGAGCCGGAAATATCCGCGTGCCTTTCGTGATTCACCTGCGGGAAACCCACAACAATCGAGAATCACAGAAAAACCTTTCCCGGACGATCGTCGCCCTCGCGGAAAAAACTCCCGACCTGCTCCTCTGCGCCGAGGGCGCCTGGGGCCGGGTCTCGTTTGATCGCTTTGAACGAATCGCCGACCGACGCCGACGCGGTGCTTTTGCCGATGCCCTGCGGGATCGGGGACTCCTGACCGGGGAGGAGCACGCCTTGGCTTCCGGGGCGGTCCGCGCGTCCCTGTGGGGCGTTGAAGACCCCCGCCTCCACGCGGCCAACACCCTCGCTCAGGCGAACACGCGCCGCCTGGCGCGCCGCTATCTCCCGCGCCTGAAACGTTTGCATACCGCCCACACGATCCGCCTGCAGGCCGCGATTTCTCCGTCCCTGCGTGATTTTCGCGAATTTCGGGCCCGCCGCGAGGCCGGCCGCTTGGACCTCACGACCTACGTGGAGGGTCTCCTGGCCCGGCTCCCCTCCGCCGAGAGAGCCCAATTCCCCCGTTTCAATCCATTGCTCACTCTCAAAGCCGCCCGCTTGGAAGCGGACGCCCAAAGAACGCGCGGGGGCTCGGCCCGCGACGCGGAAGAACTGAATCAAATCCTTCGACGCGTTCACGGCGCGCTGGCGATGTTGGGCGGGGCCACTTCGGAGGGAATGGCAACGGAACTCCAACGATTGGAGCGCCGGGTTGAATCCACGCTGCGGGCCGGCGCGTCGCCCGCCGTTCGTGAAGCGCTCGACAAAGAACGGTGGCTGGAACAAATCATGGGTTTGTGGACTCTGGCTCTGACGCCGGATCAATGGGAAGATTACCGGGCAAAGAGGGACGCCTCGCCCGATCCCCTGGGCTTCTTGGAGCGCGCGGACCGTCGGCACCCGGAAGCTTTTTATGAACTGGCCCAGCGACGCGACGCCGTCATGGCCGAAAATGTGAAGCGTCTGTTGAACGCCCGGGGCGCGGGGACGGCCGCCCTGGCCACCGGCGGATTCCACGGCCGCGGCATCGAAACACGGCTGGAAGCCTTCGGTTACAATTACGGGACCCTCTATATCGATGCGTCGCCGCCCGCCGGGGTATTGCGTCGCGCGAGCGCGTTGGTCTCCCCCACCCCCGGACAACTCCGGGAAATCGCCCAAATTGCCGACCGGATTTTGCCGCCCGCGGAAGCGGCGGTGTTTCGCCGCCGCGGGGGGGTCTGGATCGGCTTGGCCATCGCCGCGGTTGGATTGATGGTTTCGGCCCCGGCGCTGGCTGGGAATTGGGCGGGGATCCTTCCCCCGCTCCCCGGCGACGCCCTTTGGAGCACCGCGGCGGGCTGGGCGGGGATCTCCGTCCTGTTGGACGACAACGGACGGCTGTTGTCCTGGCGTTCGCGCCTTCAGGACCTGATGCCGCCCCGACGTCGCAAATCCCCACCGCCCCTGGACGAATCATCCATCCAGGATCTGACCGAGAAACTGCGAATGGCGCTCCCCGAGGAGCGCATTCCCCTGTTGAAGCGGGCCATCGTTGAATCGCCCGCGCGCGCGGCCGGGGCGGTGTTCTCCCTTCCCCTGAACGACGCTAAAACCCTCATCGGCGAATCGGACGCGAAATTTCGCGGAGACCTCCTGCACGGGCTGGACGCGTGGGCCCAGCATGTTTATCGTCGTCAATGCGAAGGCTGGCGCGATCTTTCGAAAACCCTCGGGACGACGGCGAACGCCAACACCCCGTCCTGGCCGGAACGGAAAGCCGCTCTGGAGAAGACCCTCAAAGAACAGATCGGCGCGCTCGACGCCTATCACCGAGATCTGGGGGCGCTCCGCTGGGCCCACGCCTCGCCCGTGCCCCGGGACCGCGCCTCCAAAGAAAACCCGATTGAAGTGGCCGCCGGAGTTTTTTCCCGCGCCCTCGCCACACGCCGGAAACTGCTCGAGAGCATTTCCGCCGCGCCGAGCGCGGCCGCCGCGGTCACCGCGGTGGCGAACCACCGGGACGCGCTCACCGCGGAGACAAAAGATTTTCAAACGCAAATCAGCGCCCTGGACGCCGATCGTCTGGGTTCCCCCCTCGTCCCCCGATACTACCGAAGTTGGGCCAAAGTCGTCGCCCGACTCGGAAGCGATCCGCTCAAAGATCTGTTTTTGACTCGCCCGGCCGAAAACGGGGATGTGCTTTCGGCCTTCGGGGCCGGCGACGGCATCGAGGCCGCCGTGGCCGCCGGTTGGCTGGAAATTATTGATCCCGCGCCTACCGATGTAGAGAAAGCGGCGCCCTTCGCCCGCGATCTGGAAACGTGGAGCGTCCACGCCCAAAATCCACTCCCCTCAAAATGGGGTCTGGCCGTTTGGCCCAACGACCTGTCCAAAATGGATTTCGCCGGCCCTTTGGCCGCCCGCCTGGCGGAAGGGGAGACGCCCCGGCGATTGTACCGGCTAAAGTCGTCACGCCTTTTTGGTGATCACAACCGCCAAACCGAAGTATCCAAAGCGTTGGCTCAACTGATGCAGCAACTGAATGATCAAGGGCACGCCGTGCTTCTCATGGACCTCGATATCTATCAAACGGAGAACCAAGACGTTCTTCAGCGGGCCATGAACGAATGGAAGAAGCTCCCCGCACCGCCGCCCGTGATCGGCGTTTGCACAGAATTGACCCACAAAATGCGCCTGGAAACGAAAACCCGGGCCCTGTTCGATCCGGTTCTCGCGGTGGAAGACACCGACGCCATCGATAGGCGGACGGTCCTCGACCGCGTTGCCGGGATGATGGAGCGACTCCGTTTCCGCTGGGACTTGAGCGCCGAAGCCGTCCACGCGCTGGTGGAGCGGGCGCGGACCCACACGGGATTCGCCCGAGGCGATTTTACCGCCCGATGGGTCGACCGCGCCGTCTCCAGAGCCTGGCGGCGTCTGCTGCGCGTGCGCGAATCCCGGGACCCTTTTGAATTGACTGAGGACGATTTGGAATCCGTTCTTCGAACCCGCGCCCCCGACCGCCTTCGCCCCTTGCGCGACCGAATCGCCAACGTCCTACCGCTGCTGACCGACGCCCAACGTCGGGATCTTCTTCGCGAGTTCAACGACATGGCGAACCCCTCGGTGTCCCGCCAAGAATCTCAAAAAATCCGCCTGTGGATCGAAGAGTTTATTGAAATCCATTCCCTCCCCCCCGCGGCGGCCGCCCTCGCGGGGAACGACGCCGCGACGTCCGCCCCCGTCCTCTACGAGCGCGCGCGTCACGTTTTCGCCCGCAGCCACTTCGGCATGGACGCGGTCGTCGCCCAAGTCGAGGGAATCCTCACGAAGATCATTCAGAGCGAACGCAAAGACATCCTGCCGGAGTCGGATTTCATCGGCCTCATCGGCCCCCCCGGCGTTGGAAAAACCTCCATTCTATTGCTCATTGGCGAGGCCTTGGGTCGTCCCGTCAAAATCATTTCCGGAACCAAAATCCAAACGGAAGAGGATTTAAAAGGATTCCTCCGCACCTACGTCAACTCCCACTCGGGTGAACTTGCCAACGCCCTCCGCTCCGGCCCGCCGGAAGAAAGGGTGCGCAATCCTATTTTGGTGATCGACGAGGTCGACAAAATCCCCCCGGCCATCCAAGCGATTTTACTCCAAGTGTTGGACCCGGCGCAGAACCGCCATTTTGAAGATTTTTATCTTGGAGAAATCGATCTCAGCGGCGTGGAAATCGTCCTCACCGGCAACGACGCGGGGCGCATCATCGAGCCGCTCAAGAACCGCATGCATATTGAAACGCTCAAAGGGTACACCGAAGCCGAAAAAATCCAAATCGCGGCGCGGTTCATGCTCCCAAAATTGTTGGCCGAGTTCGGTCTCGGCATGGCGCTTCGATTTCCCCGCGCGGGGGAAACCTTGGCCCATCTCATCCGCGAACACGATCACGAGCAAGGGGTCCGGGAGTTGGAGCGGCTCCTGGAACGCGTCGTCCTGTTCGCGGCCAAGCGGTGGGCGCTCAACGGCCGGCGCGCGCCCGTGGACGTGGACATCGCGCTGGTTGACGCCTGCTTGGGCACCCCGTCCCGGAACCGAATCCCGTTGCCGCCGGTTGACACGGTGGGGCTGGCCCACTTTCCCGCATCCACCGGATGGGCTTTCGCCATAGAGACGGGCCGCGATCCCGGCCCCCGGGGACAAAGGCGGGAAATTCGCCGGGCGGCGGCCGAGACGCCCCTCAACGAACTCATTCAAGGGGGCCTCCGGACGCGGTTACGCTGGCTTGATCGCTTTGCGCGCCTGATTCGCTTCGGGAACAACGCGTCCCCTTTGCCGCCTTCCGGGGATGGAGAAACCGCGATCGTCTTGAAGGAAGTTTTTGAACTGGCCGGTCGCCTCGTGTCCCCCAAGAGAGCCGACACGTGGATAACCGCGGCCCCCCGTTCCGGCACCCCACCGGATCCAGCGGCCGGCCTCGCCGCCGTGGTTTCAATCGCCTCGGCCGATCTCGACCGTCCGGTAAAGCGCGAAACCGTGTTTCTAGGAGCTCTCAGCAACCGAGGTCAATTGTTGCCGGTTTCGGATTTTGATCGACGGCTTTTCGGCGCGATTGACGCCGGGGCCGCCGAAATCGTCCTTCCCCGGGCGCATCAAGCCGACGTCGAATCGTTGGCCAGCGGGGGGATCGGACTCCGGGGTCCGATCCTGATACTCTCCGAAAATGGCAAAGCCGCCCTGCGCCTGCCCCTCCCTCGGCCGAACGCGATGAGCACCGAAGGAAGTCCCGCTTGGACCACGTTTGTGGCGCGCGCGCGACAACACCCGCATTTTGAATCCGAGGACCCCCAATTCCTGGTTTTTTCGGGACCCCTGGAATCTCTCCGATCCTTGGCCCGGGAATCTCTGGACGCCTCCGACCAACCGCAAACGATCTATCTCTTGTGCGCCCGGTGGGATGACGCCCTCCCCCTGGCGTTTCGCACCCCCGGGGAACCTCCTTTGTTCCGCCGCCCGTCGCGCTACGGGGACACCGTCTCTGTTCAACCCCTTGAAAAGCCGGCGGCCGCCTCGCGGGAAAAGCCCATCGAAGGCGGAATCGACCAGGAAACACCGGCGGATCGCACCGTTTTGTTTGTCAACGACAACTATCGCCGACGAATGATCACCGAACCGGCCGTCTTAATCGCCAACGATTTATTCGAAACGGTGATGACGAATTTTGACCCATCCAAAATCCCCAGCGCCGAGGCGGTGCTCCGTTCTTCCTTGGCGTACAACCCCGCCATCGCCGCGCGGTTTTTTATCAAGCTCATCGACTTGTGGCGCACCGGGGACCGCCTCCCCCCGGAACAACGCCGCGCCGTCATCGAAACCTTTCGCGCTCTTTCGCCCGACACCGTCGGATCGCTCATGCTGGCGAGCGCGCAATTCGGCGTGGACACGATTCTCCAACGCATGCGCGGCGGCGCCCAGGATTTAACCAAAGCCCTCGCGGCCCCCGGCAATAAAGGCGCCGCGGCCGCCGCTCTGGCAAATTTCCGACTTGCCTTCCAAAGCGAGACTGCCGAGGGCGCCCTCCCGCACCCGGTCGACGAATTCGCCAAACGGCTGGAAGACTGGGACCCCGCCCGATCCCCCGCCGCCCCGACCGACTTGGTCTTATCGGCCGAAGCCCTGAGCCGGCGTGTGCTCCTTTTTGTCCACACCATGGAGCAGGCCAATCGCGCGCCCCTCTCGGACCCCGAGAGCGCCGCACGGGACGACTTGAAAATACAGTTTCCGGATTACGCCAACTCCAGCGTCCACGAACTTTTCGCCCTCGCCGGCCGAAGCCTCGACGACTTATCGGACGCCCTGGCGGTCTACGCGGCGGGCCGGTTGTTGGAAGACACGGAAGACCTCGGGTTTGTCACCGAACACCGTCCCCGGTCCCCGCTGGACCACCCGGAAGACGATCTTTTGGACCCGGTGTTGCGCGACGCGGCCCTCGCTGTTTCCCAACAGATGACCACGTCCGCCCTCCGCCACACCGTCATTCTTTCCTGCCCGGACAACCTGCGCGCCGCCGTGCCCGATTATCTGGCGCGGTTCCTGTGGCGCGAGGGGTTGCCGCGTCGAGTCCTGCGGCTCAACACGCTCAATCTCCAAATGGCGAACACCGAATTCGCCGACGACACCGCTTTCGCCTGGCGACGGATGCAGCGCGTCATTCACAGCGCCGCCCGCCAAGGCAACTGCGCCCTGGTCATTGATCTGGACGAGTTCCAAAAAAACGTGCCCGCCATGCGTCACGCCATCGATATGGGCCGCATCTTGGCGGTGGCCAACGACAGTCAAAAACCCCTCCCCATCGTGTTCCTCGGGTCCGAAGCGGCTCACTTGCGATTCCAAGAAGCCGTGACGGCCTACGGGGAACAAGTGGTTCCTTTTTCCATGGCCACCGCCCCGCCTGGCCCCATTTTAAGAGCGCAGGTCGGTCGCATGGAGCGGGCCCGCGGTCGTCCGGTCTTCGCCCCGGGCGTCTTGGCACGGGTGATTCAAGACATCCACAACCGGTCCCTGGGACTCCGAGGCGCCCTTCGCCTCATTGAACGGCTGAGCGCCTCCCCCGCGCCGCTGGACATGCCGACCTTTCAACAGGAGCGGGACGCCGTGGAAACGGAAGACCGACATCACTCCAAGGACCGCTCCATCGAACAACGTTTCGAACTCGAATCCTACCGCCTGCCCCCCGGCGTTCGGGCCGAAGCCGAAAAAATGCTGAGCTTGTGGGTCTCCTCCAGCGGCGACGAAGCGGCCAAATTGGAACACCGATTGCGATTGATATTGGATTTCCCCTACCCCGTCGTTCCCTCGGCCGACCAAATCGCGCAAGACGCGCGGACTCTGTTGGACAAGCTTCCCGATACGCTCCGACGCCTTCGGGAGACCCTCGACGCGGAATTTTACGGCATGGACGAAGTTAAAGATCGAATCGAAGATTTTGTTTCCCGAACCCTTTTAAGCCGCGCCGCCGGTGCCCCGCCCCGGGGCAAAGGGCTGTTGCTGGTCGGCCCCCCCGGCACCGCCAAGACCACCATGGTCCTGGCGATTTCCGAAGCGCTGGGAATTCCGATGACCAACGTTCCCTGCGGCGCGGTCAAGGATTCGCAATATTTCGTCGGATTCGATTCGGGCTTCTTGGGAAGCAAAATCGGGAAGTTGTGCGAGGCCTCCATCCGCATGGGCGTCCCCAACGCCATTTTCTTGCTCGACGAAATCGAGAAAATGCGGCTGAACGAGAGCGGGCAGCACCCGGGGGACGTGTTTTTACAGATTTTGGACCCCAAACAGAACACCCGCGTGCGTGAAAAGTTCCTCGGGGTCGATACCGACTATTCCCAAAACCTGTTCATCGCCACCGCCAACGGGTTGACGGGCATCCCGGCCCCGCTCCTGGATCGGTTCGACGTCGTCACCTTAACGGGCTACAACAAGTCCGCCAAGACCGCCATCGCCCAAAAGCTCGTCCGGCGGTTGATACAGAAATGGCGCATTGAAGACGACGTTCGAACGCCCGATTTGGCCGGGGTTATCGACGCCGCCGTTGAGAAAACGCACACGCAGGAAAAGGGCGTCCGTCAGCTCGGTAAAGCCTTAAATACGATTTACAAAGCGGCTCTGACGGAAAAATTCAAGCGTGGGCTCACGACGTCGATTGAGGTGACGCCGGAGTTCGCGCGACAGGCCCTGCGCATCGCGCCGTTGGGAACAACGGACGACCGACCTCTGTGGGCCGTCGGCCGCGTTCAGGGTCTGGCGGTCATGTCGGGGGAAGGGGAGGAGGGCCGAGTGCTGGACATTGAGGCCGACCTTTTGCCCGCGCCCGACCCGGAACACCCCCTGCGCGTGGTGACGGCCGGTCTTGCCAAAGAGCTCATGGCCTTCAGCCAACAAACGGCTCTTCCGGCCGCTCTGGGATGGATAGAACGGAACGGCGGCCTTCCGGCCGACGCGTTCCGCGGGCGATTGTTGTCGCTGTTGGTTCTGCCTTGGCACGTGCCCAAAGACGGCGATTCCGCCGGGGCCGCCTTCACCCTGGCCCTTCTATCGGCTCTCACCGATCGGCCCCTCCGTCAAGATTTCGCCATTACGGGGGCGATCAGTCGGGGTGGCCTCCTGCAGCGGGTGGGCGGCATTGGCGACAAAGTGACGAAAGCCCAGCAAATTGCAAAAATGGTTTTCCTTCCAAAGGAAAACGAAAACGACCTCTTGACCCACTTGTTGAAATCACCGGACCAAATTCATTTTGTGGAATCCCGCGCGCCGGGCGGCGCTTGGACGCGAACCCTCCACGTCATTCCCCGGGCGTTTACCAACGCCGGCCTCCCGGCCACGGCGGTGGAAGACTTTGTCCGCGACGCAAAGGACAGCGGTCTCACGGTTTCCCACGAGCCGACGTTCAAAGCCAACGAGTGGATTAAAATTTCGGGAGAACCGACGGCCGTCGCGGCCTTTTTTGAGACCCACCGCGGGGTGCTCGAAACGCCGCCCTTGCACGTCTTGGCGGACCGCATCGAAGATGTCGTGGAACGGGTTTTGAGCGATTCCCCCAACGCCTCCGACCCAGGATCTCCCTCCACCCCCCCGGGGTCGAAGGGCCGGCTGCGCTCGTTCCTGGCCGCGGGGCTCCTCGGTCTCACCTCCTTGGCCCACCAGGCGGCGGCCCACGTCCCCTTGAAGCCCGCCCTGGATGGATCCGTGGCCGTCGTCGGCTCGGTCTTTGCGCCCCTGCGGCAAGCCAGGTCTGTTTTCGATGCCGCCCATCAATGGGAATCAACCTCATTTCCCTCCGATCAGAAAGTGTTAACGGCGTTATCCGCTCTGGCGCCCCTGGCGGGCAACGCCACGTCCGCCTTCTCCAATGATTTAAAAACGACTCTCGCACAACTTTCGCCGGAATCCGAGGAGCGCACGTTCCAACAACTGTCGCAGACCGTCGAAAGCGCGGTCTTTGACGCGAATCTAAGAGGGGCCCAATCTCAAGCCCTTGTCGCGCTCGCGAATCCAGGATGGCGTGGACGTGCGCGGGCCAACCGCGAGCCGCCGGCCGTGCCCGTATTAACTTTGGACTGGAACAGCGTGTTGACGGCGGAAGGACGGGGGCTCCTGGATGTGGCGGCTTCGTTCTTGGCCCAGGCCCCCCAGGCCCGCGTGGTCTTGGCCGGATCGTTCGCCCAGCAGTCGGCCATGGAAAAAAGCCTCGCCGCCGGCCCCCTGAGTTTAAACGCAAGCCGGATTCTAATCTATGGAGCTCTGCCCGAAGAGGGCGGCGTCAATACCGAATCGGTTAAAGAGTGGGTCCGTGAACGCCTCCGGGCGACGGGAGCGTTGGGGGATGGAGACCTGCGTTTCCGCCTTGGAGCCACGGCGGACAACGCCCGGCGGTGGACCGGGCTGTTAAAATCCCTTTTGATCGTCTCTCAAACGGTGACCGTTCCGGCCGACCTCTGGAAACAGCTCAAACCGCGCTTACAGGGAGATCTTGGCATCGATAACCCTGACGGATCACACACCCTCCCCGCCCGCGAATACAGCCTCGCCGATTTGCTCAAATCGGTGGCCGAAGACGTCCTCATTCAGACCCAAGCGTAGGACTTAACCCACCCGGTCATTCCCGTTCCGGCAATACCACGCCGGAGACACCTCATATCGGGAATCCAGGCCCGCCCGTCATTCCCGAACGATCTTGTCGGGAATCCATCGCTATGTTTATGAACTCGCTCTAAAAAACGGAAGGCCCCGGTCTTGGGGACCGGGGCCTTCGCGGGGAAACCTCTCGCGCGACGGTTTAGGCGCTCTTCGCCACCGCCCGCATGTCCTTCAACACCTTCTTGATCGCGTCCACCGCGCTCCCGATCTCGATCAGCGCGTCCTTCAACACGTTCTTCCACAGGGCTTTCTCGCCCGTCACAACCCGCACGCCCAGCGTCGTCGTCCCCAGGAACCCCGGCAACAACGCCGTCAACGCCCCGTAGTCGATCACTCCCGCCGCCCCCTTGAACTCCAAGGCCTTCTCAGCCGCCGAACGGTCCATCACCTCAAACACCGGCGCCCCGCCTTTCAGCGTCACCGTCCTCAACGCCTGCTTCAGCGCCCGCGGCATCCCCTTCGCGTGGTTATCCACCACCACCAACCGCAGCGGCGACCCGCCCTCCGTTGACGCCCAATCCCGTGCCAGGGCCTGGAACTTGCCCAGAACCGCCGTGTTCACGCGCTTCCCGCTCATCAACTCGCTCGCCGCCACCACCGCCACTCGCGCGTCCTGCGCGCTCACCGGCGGCGCCGCCATCAGTTCCTTCAACGCCGCCCCCGCGTACAGCCGCTCCATCCAGTACGACCGCGCGTCCGCATCTTTCACCCCGCTCAGCCGTTCCGCCAGCGCCGTCATCAATTGGTAGCCCAACCACATCCGCGCCGCCTCAAGCCCCTTCTCCCCTTGCAAGGAATCGATCTCCCGCAAGAAGCCCAACAGGCTCAATTGACCCAGCTCCCGCGGCAGCGCCGTCTGGATCCGGTATTCCACCAACAGCTCCGATGTCCCCGTCGCCACCCCCGACGTCCGCCGCGCCAACGTCGGCACGTGCGCCACCTCATGAGCCAGCGCCAACACCGTCTCATCCAGCGGCAGCGTCCCCAGGTGGATTGTGTACGTCCCGCCATCCTGCGTCACAAACGCCTTCGGCGCCGTTTCTTCCGCCGACGCTCTGTTCGCCTTCCGGTACGCCTTCGCGTACCCCGCCGCCTCGTACCGCTTCACATTGATCACCGGCCGCCGGCTCAGGGGCGCCACGCCGCTCTTCGCCTCGCTCGTGAGCATCATCCCCAACATCCGCTCCGCCACGCCTTTCAAGACCTTCTCGGTCATCGGCGCCGTCGCCTCAATCCCCAACGCCTTGTACGTCTTCGGCGTCATCCGGATCCCGCCCAACTCCGCGATCCGCTGTTTCAAGGATTTCCGCAGCGCCCCCGTGTTCGGCTCCAATCCCAGCTCCGCAAACAAGCTCGACAGCCGCGCGTCCACCAACAGCTCCGTCAGCATCGGGTCCAGCGCCTTCAGCTCCGGCGCAAACACGTGCATGAACGCCAGCCCCCGCACGCGCAGATCCTGACGCAACGACAACCGCGCCCCCGCCGTCTCTTTCGCCACGCGCACCGCCGACTCCACCGCCGCGAGCCGCTTCTTCAATTCTTCCAAAGACAACCCCAGGGCGTCCCACGTCGATCCCTCCGGGAACACCGCCGCCATCACCAGCCCGGTCGTCATCGGCACCGCCAAGGACTCCGTCTTGCCTTCCACCGTCAAGGTGCCGTCAATCTTTTCCCCATTCTGGATCGCCCGCGTCACCGCCTCGCCCACCGTCTCCGTCGTCACCGTAGTCACGCCTTCCGCCGTCACCACCCCTTGTTCTAAGGTTCCTTCGGCCGTCACGCGGTACGCAACGATAGGCGACTTCCCTTGCCCCGCAATCAAGTGATACGTCGGGTCTTCCATCGTGCCGACCGCCCAATTGTGCCGACGGTTCGTCATCGCGTCCGTAAAACTGTACACCGGCTTTTCCGGCATCGCGTTGATCACCACGTTGTGCGCGTGCACCGGCGTCACGCCCGGCTGTTCCATCATCGCCGCCGACACCGCCACCCCGCCAGACACCGTTGGCTCCGCCGGCACCGCCGTCGCCGTCCGCCCTGCCACCAGAGCCACACCGTGTTCGCCCATGGACAACCCATTGACGGCCTGCGCCGCCGCCACGGCCGTTTCCGCCGCCGTCGCCGTCCCCGCCGCCGCGCCCAACCCCAGCGCCGCCATCATCCGGCCCCACAGGCCGCGCTTCGCCGACCTCACGCCGTCTCCGCGCAACGTCAACACACCGGCCTTCCCATCCGCCCCGCGCAGTTCGGCCAACATCGCTTCCGCCGCGCCGCCCGTCAAGGACGCCAACCCATCGTTCCACGCCCGGCCCGCCAGCACATTCCCCGCCGCACGCGCCGTCCCATACGCAAACGACACGAACGTCGGCATCACCTGCGCCAACGCCGCCCCAAACTCTCCCGCCCCCAGGTCCCGGTGCGCCAACTCGTGCCGGATCACTCCCAACGCCATCACGTCCCGGTTCCACGCCCCGATCGGGTTCATCCACCCCATCCAGTTCGACCCCATCAAACCCGCAAACCGTTCCCACGCCACCCGCACCTGCCCGTCTTCCACCCACGCCGTCACGCCCGCGCCCTGTTGCCGATCCAGCGCCCGTTCCCGGCCCCATTGACCCAGGAAGTACGCCGACGAGATCAACCCCGCCGCCGCCAACGGCGCCGCCCACAACGTCAGCCCCGCCAACGCCATCCCCACCACCGTTCCGCCGCCCAACCCGAAGCTCCCCACACCCATCCACATCTGCCCCGCTTCGCTCAACGTCGCCCGCGGCATCGGCCCCACCAATTCCACTTGCTCCGGCGCAACCACGGTCGGCACCCCGTCCACCGTCGTCCGCGCCCCTTGACCCGCCTCCCGCGCCGCAGCCTCCGCGCCGCTCATCGCCGCCGGCCCCACGTTCTCCGTCAACGCCGCCGACGTCAGCGCGTCCATCGTTTCCACGCTCATTGAAGCCAACAGTCCGTTCAGTTCGTTGCCCAAGAGTGAATCCACATCGGACGTCGCCTCTTGTTCGATCGTCGAAATGAATTTATCGATGGCTTGCGTTGCGTCCAGTGTCTTATCGCTTCCGCGCCTCTCTTCCACCAGCTTTAACCGGCGTTTGATCTCTCTTGAAATATCCAACATCTCGTCCATCAAGTTCCCGATCTTTTTCCCGTCCCGCATCCGCTGATCAATTTCACTCTTGATATCGATCAGCCGGTCGCGCAATTCAACCGTCGGCGTTCTCCCCAAATCAGCGCCGGGTTCCTGAACGTCCGTTTGGCCGCTTTGGCGCTGGTTCTCCGCCTCCGTCGCCTGCATCCCCGCCACGTCGGTGGCCTCGCCGGCCGCGCTCGTTTCGGCCGCGGGTTTAACGCCGAAGTTCTGCGTCAGCTGATCCCGGGTCCAGCGATGACCGCTTTCAATGACACGGCTTAACGGCGTCATCGGATCCAGAGAAAGCACAGTGTCAATGTGTGTTTGAACGCTCGGGTTCGCCGCAGCCAACACGCCCAAAACACCTTGGGCGATTTGCGTGGCGCGCGCTTCATCCCCTTGCGCAGCGCGCAAGGAAGCTTCCCGCAAAATCCCGACCGTTAAGGAAGGGCTTTGCTGCTCTGTTCCGGTCAATTTCTTAAATCCCTTGGTAAGCGGATTCTCACTCAAAGCGGATTGCATGGCTTTAAGTGAATTGGCAACCTGCCGTTCTTCGCCCGTCAACGGGCTTGCCATTTCCAGGACCCTTTTAATCCCCTGCCATCCAAAACTAACAGCGAGCCCAAACGCCGCCCCCGCAATAATCCCAAAGTGATTCGCGACAGGAAATCCCGCCATACTCAAAACCATTTTTGATTTTTCAATGACCCGATCCACTTTGGGCGACACGGGCGAGAACAGTTGCGACAACAATTCCCCGGTCAAAGCGTTCGTGTCGGCCGAAACCAGGCGGCCCAACTCATTCCAATCCCGGGCCATCAACCGCTCCACCGCCGCATCTCCCGCCAACTCCCGAATCGCCTCGAGATACTGCTGCAGGACCGGCAATTGAGCCGTCATTTCGGCCCGCAGAGCCGAGACCGCCTCAGGCGACGACTGCGTTCGTCGTTGATTCTGGTAGTGTGTCAAAAGCGCCGAGGTCAAGCTCACATTGCCTTCCCCGGTAGACACAACACTCCGGCCAATGAAATCCGCCGATTGACTTCCAATGGCTTCCCCGAAAGCCTTCAAGAGATCCCGGGAACCGCTATCCAGCACGCTGCCCGCAAACCCCTCCAGAGACCGCATCGTTTCAGACGTAAACGAATCGGCGGGCATGGTCTTGACCTGCGCGCCAATGGTGGCCGACAAGCGGGCCCCCCACTGCTTTTGGATGCTGTAGGACATACCCCGATCCGAACCATTGGTGAGGATGTCCGCGCCCAAAGTCGCCAGGGCTCGAATTCCGAGATCCGTCCCCTGTTGCCCCGCGGCCGAAGCAGGCGCCAAAGCATCCAGAATTTTTTCGAACCCGGCCGCCGTGCCGTCCCCGTAGCCAATGGCCTGGAGGGCGTGGTGCGTGTAGGTCGCCAGCACATCCCGACCCGCTCCGTCTGCAATAGCGCTGGCGCTCTGCGCCACCGCGTTCAAGAAGTCCGCGCCATCACCGATCCCGCCCAAGCTTGCCGAGGGCATGAACTCCATGACACGGGCCGCGCTGTCCATGTAATCGACACGGGCGCGCGTGGTCTCGTAGTCGTCCGAAATGTTCCGATCGTTGATGAGCGCCAAAAGCACCGTCGGCGCTTGGGTGTTCAGGTCGCGATCTTGAACAACCACATTGACCAAGTCCGCCTCGGACAGGGTGACCAGTGTGGACATGGGCACCGTTCGATCGTTCGTGGCCGAAACCCCGGCTGTGGAAGCGGCGTTAAGCGAACTTTCGGAACCCGTCTGGAATCCGATGGAATTCCAGCGGAAGCTGTCCATCGGCGAAGTCTGACGCCGGGACATACCGCCCCGCTTATCGAACAACTCCTGCCCCACTTCGCTGTATTCTTGGCTGAGGCCCATAGCGCCGAAAGCAATTTCGGGGAGTTTTTCCTGAACACCCTCTTCCCAAATGAATCCTTGGTAGCGCTTGCCGAAGGTGCCAACAAAAGCGTCGAACTTCGACAGGTACTGCATCATGGGACCAACCACCGGCGAGTTGCGAAGAATGGGGCCAAGAAGCGGGCCGGCCACCCCCACCCCAACCGAGAACCAGAGCATTTGCGGATCCGTCAGGGAATGAACGGCGCCTTTGGACAGCTGGCTTCCCGCGTCCATCATCAGATCCGACATGTTTGAACCGTAGAATCGCGGGATCACAATCAAACCACCGAACCATTCCTGCCGTTCCCCACCCAAGGCGGTGTTGATCGCGCCGCCCGCCACTCCCATCATGAGGTTAAACTTCGCGACGTCCCCAAGGATCGTCACCGTCCGAGGTATAATCTGGACCATTTCAACAGCCACGGTTCCCATCGCTCCTTTGAGTCCGGTGAAAACAACCCCCCATTTCATTTCACCGGCAACCAACGCCTTAATCCCCGCCCCGAAAGAACGCGCCTGGGTCGTGAAGGCCATATCCATCAAAGTCTGTTTCGGGGCCGTCACAAGCCCACGACCAAGCCCCGCCATATCGGAGAGCGTCTCACGGGAGAAGAACGCCTTTGGTTGACCCGGCTGAGCCTGCATGCCGCTGCGCAGCAAAGGCGACCAGATGAGCAGAGCCACGTAGGGGTTATTCCCCTCCACGCCCAAAGCGCGAGAAAGAGGGCCCGACCAACTGTCCATGAACGGCACGGCGCCGGGATTGCCCCACATCACAAGATTCTTTCCGACCGACAAAGCCATCACGGGCACCGAGCCAAAGACCGTCGCACCGGCCTTATAGATCATGTTGTCGGTGGAACGGAACACTTGAACCAGAACGTCGTCGGCGACGAGCTTCATCCCCTGGCTCGCGGGGTTGATCATCCATTCCGCCAAACGAGCCGTGGTGACGCCAGCCGTTTGCCAACCGGTGCGGCCCGCGGTCCAAAGAGTGCCCGCTTCAAGCCCGTATTTCGCCGCCCACGGCTGGACATCGGCCACCGCTTTTCCGAAGAACACAGCCAAGTCGTCCACGCTGTGGATGCCGTATTTGGCCAATTGGGACATGTTCTTCGCTCCGAATTCAACGCCTTCGGCCAACAATTTCTGTCCCATGACGGCCTCATCGGCCATCCCGGCCATGCGCAAAGCGGCCGGTGAACTTCCCAAACGCATAACCGTTTGCCCAACAAACCCACCCGTGACCCAATTGGCCGCTTTTCCAACGCCTTTAAAGGCGCCGGAAATCACACCCGCGGGCATAAAGCCGAGCAAACCACCCACGGCGGCGCGGGTGTAATCCCGTTCATAGAGTCCCACCGCCACTTCGTAAGTTCCGAACGCATGCCCCAAAGCGAGCAGGGAGATGCTTACCGCCCCGCCCAAGGTCAAAGTCCCCGCCGCCGCGATCACCAAAGGCAGAGCGATCACCACGGTCACCGCCGCCACGGCCACAGCCGCCGCCGCGGCACCGGCTTTTACGGGGTTTTCATACACCCAATCCGAGAAACGCTCTGTCCACGTGCCTGGAGCGGTGGTTCTTTCTTCATTGGTTCGGTAAGTCGAACCGTCGGCAAAAATCGCCGCCACGCGCCCGGACTCGGCCGAGAATTTTGTTCCGTTAATGAAGACCACTTCGCCATCGTAAATCTTGAAGTGGCTGTTGCGGTATTTATTGCCTTCGACTTCAAAGTCAAGCCCGCGCTGGAAGGAGCGGCTTCCCAACACCTGTTCGCCACTGGCATCAAACACCGTCACAACACGCTTGTCCAAGACCCAATCCGGTTTCCCGTCTTTAAACGCCACCTTCATGGTATCGACTTGAGCGGCCTGTCCACCCATCACATCAAGCATCGCCAGGGAGTTGTAATAGCGGACTTCCCGCCGGCCATCCCCCAAAGAGCGTTCAATGACGATTTGATTGGGAGCGCCCATGCCGGTGCGCTCATCCAAATGGCCGGTGATTTTCCCTTGATCCCCAAGGAAATAAGTGGTGGCGATTTTGCCGGACCGCTGGTCCTGCAAATATCCAATCCCTTTCAGCGTGTTCACAACACGCTCATCGCCACCGCGCAGCACCCGGCTAATGGCGTCGACTTTTATGGTCTGACCATTATCCCCGGCCAATTCCAAGCCGCTTCGATACACTTCGGCCGTCAACGTTCCGGCCGAACGGCCTTCGATGCGGAAACTTAATGTTTTCCCATCGAACGAGCTTTCAAGTTTTTGTGCGGTATCCACCAACCGCACCAGTGTCCCTTGCGCGTTGTACTGGTGGCTCAGCACATTGAGCTCTCCACCCTGGAAGGAAATATGGGCGCGCAAGGTTTCGGTAGAACCATTGGCGGATTTAATTTGCGTGTTCAACATCATGTTGCCGTCTTCCGACAAAGACAATTGATTGGTGTAATACTGAGCGCCGCTGGCCAAGTACTTCGCGGTGTTTTCTCGCGCGGCCTTACCGGTCAACTCGCTCTTGGCAAATGTTCCACCGGAGGCATTCAGAATTTCACTTTCTATGCCTGTTTTAAGGTCAAACACCCGAGCCACGGCGGTTCCAATGCCCACCAGATTCCCGGCTTTAGAAAGGATTCCTTCCGTGGACTCATAACGCCAATCCCCGCCGGCCTTTGTGGTGATTCTGGCTGTCATGTTATCAGCGCGCGATGCGAATTCCACACGGGTTCCATCCGTGGCCAAGAACCCGATGTGCCCATTGGAGAGACTCACGAACACTTTGTCAGCCTCGCCAAGATTCGAAACCAAGCCGCTTCCCGAAACCCGGGAACGAACTTCGTTAAACTTCTCCGAGGCCGCTTCAAAGGCGTTTTGCCCGGCTCCAAACCAAGAGAACCAGCCCCGTTTATCCGTGGCCGCCTTTTCAAACCCAGGCAAGAAGTTATTAACGAATTGAACGAGACCGGCCTTATCGCCATTGGCCGCCGTGAAAGCGCTCACGTTCCCGTTCACGCCCACATCCACACCCACGCCCTGGGGCATTGTTTTGGAGTCGAAAGACGCCCCTCCGCCCAGAGATGTCACCCGGAAGTCGCCGCCTGTGCCGATTTCCAGAGTGACGTTGCTGAAGGTGTGATTGCCGAAGGGGACCACGCCCGCGGCGGCCAGGATGTCGATCTTGGAACCCGCCGTGAAAGCGGTCCATTGCATGTCCTGCTTATCGAACTTTGCTTCCTCATTCATTGGCACGGTCAACGTCATCACCGCTCCCGCGGATTGGGAACGGAATTGTCCCACGAGATTCCCTTGGGAATCCTTATTTGTGCCAATCAACTGGTAATTTTTCGTAGCCTCGGCTAAAGCCGCGCCGCCGGTCTCGGCGCCAGTTTTTGCGCTCTTAATGACCGATTCAACCACATGGCCCGCTTTATCAACGGTCGAAGCCGTCACCACCATGACCCGCTTATTGGTCGCGTCCCACTGGGCTCCCAAGACCTTCAAGTTGAGCGTGAAATTCCCATCTTGGACGCCGGGAACGAACAAATCTCCGCCGGTGAGGTTCTTGAGTGTGATCACCCCTTTGGCATCCACATTCATTATTCCATTGACTCCCGCAAACGTCACCTTGCTGTTGGTCTGCTGAGCCAACCCGATGACATCCCAACGCCCGTTGGCGTCCTGCCCGATGTTCACTTTGTAACCGCTGGAGTGTGTAGCGACAAAGATCTGCCCTTTGGCGCCACGGGGGATGGAGAAACCCTCCGCAACCGCCGACAGTTTTCCATCCGCAACCGACAAGCGAACAACCGTTTGCAAAGGCTTATCATTCATCGTGTACAGGGAATTGGTTCGAATGACGGAAACGTTTTTCCAGCCACCCGAGGTCAGTTCGTAAGCCTTCCCGCCGGCCACCGTGATGGAATGACCACCCACATTTTTCTGATCGGTGACCGTCAACAGGTTGCCCCCCACCCGAATGTGGGTGTATTTCAAGGTCAACTGACCGCCGACGCTTGCAACGACACCTTTGCCGGTCCCGATATTAAAGGCCATCCCCGCCTTGGCCTGGACCCGGCTCACATGGTTCTCCAACTTATCGGCCATCAGGGTGACCGTGGCCGTGACGAAGAACAACTTACCGTTTTTGGCTTCAACGCCGGATCCTGTCACTTTTTGATAAATTCCGCTCTTGCCGGCGGTCAGTTGCAACATGCCGCCCTCGGTTTGAATGAAGGTCTTGCTTCCCGCCACGCCTTTAACAAAACCCTTACTATCAATCGTCACGGTGTCGGTGGCGGCGAAACGGGCGCCCGTCACCCGCATCAACGACCCCAACCATTCGGGAGCGGTTTTCACTCCGCTGGTCAAGAGAACGTAGCCGACGGACTCGCCCTTGTGGAGGGCCGCGGTCAACGTGCCGATGGTTTTAGCGGCGACTCCGTTATCGACGTCCAAATATTCTTTGGTGCGAATATCGAAGACTCCCGCCACGTCCCCTTTGCCCCCGCGCGCGACGTACAGGACGGGCTGCTTACCGCCGATTTGGTACAAGAGCGCGGCCTCGCCTCGACCCAAACCGATACCCAACGCCGCGGCCAACGTCTTTTGATTTTCGGTCAAGCCTTTGATGGAATTGACGTTGTGGGTCATGCCTTCAATCTTTTCCATCTCAGCGGTTCGAACACCCTTGTCAACTTTGCCCATTTCAACGGAGGCTTTATTCGCGTGGATGGCGACGGCCGTCCGGGTGGTGGAGGCATCCACCAATTGGCCATTAATGACGCGGGCCAAAACTTTATTTTCACCGATTTGGCCCATGAAGAATTCGTCTCCGACCAGAGACGCGCCGACCAACTTCCCGGTGTTTACCTCAAAGAGGGAGGCAAAGACCTGATCTTTGCCCATCAGCTTAGAAACGCCGCCCACAACCAGTTGGGCTTTCCCGTTGGCGTCAATCATTTCAGCCGACAGTGAAACCATGGGCACGTTTTTGGTGCGCTCGCTTTGCTCAATGGTTACCTGCCAGTTGCGCGTGTTGTTGCCGGAAAGGACATCCACAACCGCGGTGCGATAATCCGCCATGGATCCGAAAGCCGCTTCCAAAGCGCCGTTGTTGATCGCCTCAAGAGAGTTGCGGCCCTTAACGATGGTCAGCTTGTCCCCGGCCAAGAAACCATTTGAGTCCCGATGGAACAAAATGTTCTTCATTCCCGCGACTTCTTCGAATTCATTTTTAGCGGAGGACCAAGCCAGAACCATGTTGTTGTAGGAGATGGTGGCGTCATCGGTCTTCGTGGATCCGTTCAACGTTTGCAACTGAACGCCGTCCGCTTTGGAATAAATGATGGTCAAATCATTCACGCGTTGTTCGACCCGGCCCACTTCGGCCAAGATTTTCCCATCGGCCTTGCGGAGAATCGACGCCCCGGCGTCCAGGGCCTTCAAGCCCTGGAACGTCGTGCCCGCCGTTTCAAACGTTATGGTTCCCGCGGAGAAGATCTTTTGACCGGCCGAGGCGTAAACGATGCCCGAGACGGAACCATCGCTGTTCACCACCAGGTGGGCGTCTTCGGCTTCGATCGGCAATTTCCCATCCGAACCGCCCCGTGCCACAGGCACTTGCAAACGGTTCACCGTCATCATGCCCGTCGGGACCAATCCGCCGGGAGACATTTCCATCGTTGCTTCGTAAGTGGTGTTGGTGATGCCTCCCTTGAAACCGTGAAGCAGGGTTTCAAATTGACCTTCGGGGGACATCAAAACCACGCTTTGCCCAAAGACCAACTTGCCTTCTCTCAATTCAAAGGCGATTTCCTTGGGGAATCCCTCCCCTTCGGCGAATTTGTATCCGCCTTGGGGCACGCTGGCGTTGTACTCCGACACGTTTATACGCCCCTGTGTTCCGCTCATCGGCTGGCCCAAATCATTGGTAGTGATCCATGTATTGGAAAGCTTCCCGGCGCTGATGGTCACCCCTTGGGCCAAGGAAATGGTTTGTTCCCCGGAGACCTGCATACCGACGATCTTCATCCCCCCGTCCAAGCGCAGACCGGTCACGTCAAAGCCACCGAGCTTCACGCTCTCCACAACCAATTCCCAACCGCCGTCGGTTTTCACGGACGAGACCACGGAGATTTCTTTTCCATTGATGTTGAGGGTGTAACCCTTCCAATCGATGTCTTTGGGGGACACCGCTTGGTTGTTTTGAGTAAATTTGCTCACCGCGCCCCAACCCCAATTCCCGGCGCGGTCTCGGGCGGCGCCCTCCGTCACCGCGATGACGCTGCCCGAGTCGGAACGAATCTCGCGAACCCGTACGGCGGACTCATCCAAAGCGACGACCGTCCCGCTCCATACGTTATACGCCACCGCACCGGAATAACGGACCGAAGCGTCTTCCCCAATTTG
>Ga0268298_10000266_pt1 | contig 68641 bp, 43 predicted proteins | sample WWTPWeurt_MetaG_FD_194462 | JGI IMG/M metagenome (GOLD analysis project Ga0268298, IMG submission 194462) | Activated sludge microbial communities from WWTP in Nijmegen, Gelderland, Netherland - WWTP Weurt | ecosystem: Engineered > WWTP > Aerobic digester > Activated sludge | place...
GCGTCTTTCGGTGGCGATATCGTGCCCCGGCTGGTGGACGAAATCCCCGTCTTGGCCCTGGCGGCGACGCAGGCGGAAGGCGTGACGGAAATCCGCGGGGCCCAGGAACTGCGGGTCAAAGAGTCCGACCGGCTGGCCCAGATCGCCAAGGGCCTGGCGGCTCTCGGGGCCAAAGTCGAAGAGCTTCCCGACGGGTTGCGGATCGAGGGGCCGACCCCCCTGGCCGGCGCCACCCTGGACGCCGCGGGGGACCACCGCCTGTCGATGACCTACGCCGTGGCGGGCCTGATCGCCCGAGGCGAAACCCGCATTCAAGACGCCGATTGCGTCGACATTTCTTTCCCCACGTTTTGGACCGATTTTGAACGGGTGCGCGTTCAGGCCAACGGATGAAAGACGGCCTCGCGATCGCCGTGGACGGCCCTGCCGGGGCGGGGAAATCCTCCGCCGCGCGGGGGTTGGCGCGGGCGCTGCGCTACCGCCACATCGACACGGGGGCCATGTACCGGGCCGCGGCCTGGGGCGCCTGGAAGGCCGGCCTGCCCCTCGAGAATGAGAAAGTCCTGCTGCGGGGCGTTCGGGCCATGCGTTTTGAGTTTCGGGAGAGCGGGGGAAAACCCGCCGTTTTCCTCAACGAAACGGACGTCACCGCGCACCTCCGTTCCCCGGAAGCGGGCCAGGCCGCCAGTCGCCTTTCGGTCCACCCGGCCGTGCGGCGGGTGCTGGTGGACCGGCAGCGTCGGCTCGCCCGGGGTGGCGGGGTCGTGATGGAGGGGCGGGACATCGGGACGGTCGTCCTTCCCCGGGCGGACGTGAAATTTTTTCTTGACGCGACCCCGGAGGAACGAGGCCGCCGCCGATGGAAAGAGCTGCGGGCCAAGGGGCGGCGGACCTCCCTGAAAAAGATCGTCGAAGACATTCGAGCGCGCGATCACCGCGACCGCACGCGCGCCGCTTCCCCGCTGCGCGCGGCCGCCGACGCGGTCGTCGTCGACACCACCGGGTTTTCCCTGGCCCAAGTCCAGAAAATCCTCCGCGCGTGGGTCAAAAAGAAAACCCGCCGGTGACCTCCGCCCTGCCGGACGGCCCCCACGCGACGGTTCTCGGCCGCGTTCTTTATTGGATCGGGAAAAACGGATCGAACGCCATTTTTAAAATATTTTCCCGCGTGCGGGTCATCGGCCGGGAGAACGTCCCGCGAACGGGGCCGCTCATCCTCTCGCCCAACCACGCGTCTTTCGCGGACCCGCCGCTCGTGGGGTCCCAATTGCCGCGCACGCTTTTCTATATGGGAAAAGAGGAATTGTTTCGGATTCCCGTTCTCGGGTGGCTGATTCGCCAAGTGAACGCGTTCCCCATTCGCCGCAAGGAGGGGGACATCGCGGCCATCAAGGCGGCCGAACGGATCCTGAACGCCGGCGGGGCGCTGATCGTTTTTCCCGAGGGGCGTCGCCAGCGCGAAGGGCGCCTGGGCGCCCCCAAACGGGGCGTGGGGCTTCTGGCGTCGCGAACGGGGGCGCCGGTGTTGCCCGTGTACGTCCACAACGGTCACCGCGTGATGCGGGGCGCGCGTTTAACGGTGATTTTCGGCCGGGCGATGTCCATGAATCTGGACGAAACGGCGGAGGATTTTTCCCGGCGCGTCATGGACGCGATTCGAGGACTCAAGGAGGCGCACTTTGGACCCGAACGTTAAATCCTTTTTAAGCACGTTGGTGGTGATCGTGTTTTATTTGCTGGTGTTTATGATTGTGCTGCCGCCGTTGTCGGACGTTTTGGATCGCCCATTGGGCCGCTCCCTCTACACCCTGCTGGTGGTCGTCGGCGTCGCCCTCGGGTTTCGTCTGCGCTTCCTGGCGAAAAAAATTTGACGTCCGATCCCCGCCCTTTTTCAATTCGTATTCAGCGGGCGGTGGCCGATGCCGCGCTCGCGCTGCTTAACGCCTTTTTCGACCGTTACACCGGCGGGCGCGGTCGCCCGGTGTTTTTTGACGTCGCGACCACCGCGCCCGCCCTCAAAGGCTTGACCGACCGTTGGCGCGAAATCCGCGCCGAGGCCGAGGGACTCTTGGCGGCCGGAGCGTCTTTGCCCCGCTACCACGAACTGGACCCCCACATCGTTCGCATTTCCCAAAATCCGGACCCGGCGAAAAGCTGGCGCGTGTTTCTGCTCCACGCCATGGGCGAAACGCCGGCCGTGGCGCGGCAAAAAACGCCGCGCACGGTGGCGTTGTTGGCGGGTGTGCCGGACCTTTACCAGGCGTTTTTTTCCGTTCTGGCCCCGGGGACCTCGGTGCCCGCTCACGAGGGGCCTTACCGGGGCTACCTGCGCTATCATCTGGGTTTGCGCGTTCCGACCGACAATCCGCCGCACATCCGCGTGCTGGACCGGACGCACGTGTGGCGGGAGGGGGAGGACGCGCTTTTTGACGATTCCTGGGATCACGAAGTGGTCAACGGGGCCGCGAGTCCCCGCGTGATCCTGATCGTGGACATTCTTCGACCGATGCCCGCTTTCCCGGCCGCCCTCAATCGATGGTTTGTTCGGCGGGTGATCCACCCGCTCTACGCGCGGAAACTAATCCGCAATCTACGCTGAGCCGCCGCGGGCCCGGACCCGCGCCCACACGCCCCCCCGCGGCCGAAGGCTGACCAGCGCCTCGGCCCGCGCCGCCCCCCGACGCACCGGGCGCAAATCAAACCGACGAACAAAAAAGTGCAGGAGCGTCGTCATCTCGAGGGTCGCGAATCCCTCGCCCAGGCAGGACCGCGGCCCCGCGCCGAAGGGCAAGAAAGCGTAGGGCGGCGGGCCGCCGGCCGACTCCGGCGAAAATCGTTCGGGACGGAAGGCCTCCGGGTCATGGAAAATCGCGGGGTCCCAATTCAGCACGTGCGGGAAAATCACCACGTGCGCGCCGGCCGGCACCGCTGTTCCGGAAGGCAGGTGATCGTCGGTCTGGGCGCGGCGCCCCAGGCACCACACCGGGGGTCGCAGGCGCATGGCTTCCAGCAGGCACCACTCCATATAGGGCGCCGGTGTTTCTGAGGATCGCGCTTCGTCCACCAGCCGTTGCATGACCGCCGGGTGCCGGAAGAGAAGATCGAACGTCCACGCCACGGTCCCGCCCGTCGTTTCGTGGCCCGCCCCCAAAAACGTGATGATTTCATCCCGAATCAGCTTGCGGTCGAGCGGGCGGCCTTGATCGTCGCGAGCCGAAAAAAGCGCGTTCAGAAATTCCGATGGCGCCGCGTCGCGCTCGGCCGCCGAAAGGATGTCCTCGCCCGCCGCAATGATGGCGGCGGTCGCTCCGCGAAACGCTTTCCGTCGGCGCCAACGGCTCCAGGCCGGCCAGAGGCTGAACGCCCCGGCCGCCAGGTAGCGCTGGCCCGCCAAAAAAGATTCGGCGATGGCATCCGCCCGGTCCGTCAGATCGCGTCCGAAGAGCGCGCGGCCCACCACGGCGATGGCGATGCGGGCGGTTTCCCGCCCCAGTTCCACCGGGCTTCGGCCGGGCCAGTCCCGCGTGAGTCGGTCGGCCTCCGCCCGCGCCAGGGCGGGCAGGTCGCCCCATTTGCCCTTCTGAAACAAAGACCCGAGGCGTCGCCTCTGTTGGTCGTGATGAGGCCCGTTGCTGGTCACAAGGCCCTGGCCCAGGGTGTCCCGCGTGAGTTCGAAGTTTCCCCCTTTGTGGTAGTTGGGTTGTCGGGTGGCCAGCACGTGCTGAATGTCGCGGGGGTCGCTCAGCGCCAAGACGCAGCGGCGGCCGGGCAATCGGTACACCGCGCCGCGGGCGCGACGCCAATCGTTCAGCACCCGCAGGGGATCGCGGCGCAGGGCGGGCCAGTCGCGCAGGGCCCGGGGCCATGTCACGCGGGGCGTTGCGGCGGGGGGGGCGAGAGGGGACATGAACCCAGTGTAGAATTCCGCTCCCGGACCGTCAATGACACCGGATCGATATGATAAACTCGCTCCATGATCGGCGGTCGTCGGTTCTTGATGGTGTACCCGCAATTTCAACCCACCATGTGGGGCCTGCAATACACCTTGCCCCTGATCGGGAAAAAGTCGTTGCTGCCGCCCCTGGGCCTCTTGACCGTGGCCGCGCTCACCCCCCCCGAGTACGAAATTCGATTGATCGACTTGAACGTCCGTCCGCTGGAAGACGCTGACTTGGATTGGGCGGACGCGGTGCTCCTGTCCGCCATGTTGCCCCAGCGGGAAGCGCTGTTCGCCGCCGCCGCCCGCGCCAAGGCCCGGGGAAAATACGTCGTTTTGGGCGGGCCGTTCTCCACCTCGTGCGCCGATGCCTGTCGACCTCACGCGGACACTTTGGTCATCAACGAAGCGGAGCTGACCTGGCCCCGGTTCCTGGTGGATTGGTCCGCGGGCCGTCCGCAAGCGACTTACGCGACGGAGCAAAAGGCCGACATGACCCGCTCGCCGGCGCCCCGTTTTGATTTGATCGATCTGTCGATGTACACCTCGGTGCCCGTGCAATTTTCCCGCGGGTGCCCGTTTCAGTGCGAGTTTTGCGACATCATCGTCATGCTGGGCCGCGTCCCGCGACTGAAGAACATCGACCAATTCCTGTCGGAACTGGACGCCATTCACGCGCGCGGGTACCGCGGGCAAATCACCGTCGTGGACGATAACCTGATCGGCAACGGCCGCGAAACCCGGCGGCTGCTCGCCGCCCTGCGGGATTGGAACGAGAGCCATGGAAATCCCTTCTATTACTTCTGTGAGGCGTCGACGAATTTGGCGGACGATCCGGTCCTCTTAAAAGCCTTGGTGGCCGCGCGGTTCGTCCTCGTGTTCGTGGGCATCGAAACGCCCTCGCTTGAAAGCCTGAAGGAAACCCGAAAATTTCAAAACACGCGCGGATCCCTTTTGGACCGCGTGCGAACCCTGCAAAACGCCGGGTTGCAAGTGATGGGGGGGTTTATCGTCGGTTTCGACAACGACGGACCCGACATCTTTGAAAAACAGAAGGCGTTTATCGAAGCCGCCGCGGTCGCCAACGTTTACGTCAGTCCCTTGGTGGCCTTGCCGGGCACCCCGCTTTTTGAACGCATGGGCCGCGAAGGGCGCCTCATTCCCGGCGAGGAGAAAAGCCACACCTTTATATCCGGATACACCAACATCCGTTTTCCCTGGCCCATGGACGTCTTCTTGGACAATCACCGCGAACTGCTGTCCTCGGTCTATCGGCCGGACGCCTATTTTCGAAGGGCGTTGGAATCCTTGCGCCGGCTGCCCCGCGGGGGATCTCCCCGCGGGTGGTGGCGGACCCTCCGTTCCGAAATGGGCATTTTCTTCAGCGTGCTCCCCACGGTGCGCCGCGCCCGGCTGTCGCGGAGGAGTCTCGGGAGCGCCTGGCGGGGTTTGGGGGGAACGGCCCGCCGGTTCTTCGGCGGCCTGGACCCTGAATTTCGAAAGGCGACGGTGCGATTTGTCCTTCGAGTGGCCCTGTCACGGCCGGAGCGGTTGCCTTGGGTCTTTCACTTCATTTGCATGGGCTATCACTTCGATCGAATGACGCGGGAAAGGTTATTGCCCGACTTGGATCGGCGCCGCGCGGCCCTCCCGCCGGAGGCGGGGATCCGACAAACCGCTTTACTTCAACCGTCCTCGACGGTATAATGGGCGCCTTGCCGACCGCCTTTGACACACGCAATTGGCCCGTTCGTCTAGCGGCCTAGGACGCCGCCCTCGACGCTCCCACGCGTGGCGGTGGGGAAGGCCCCCGGATGTGGCGGATGACAAAGTCATCCGCTTCCGCTCAAGGCGGAGGATTGTTGGAAGATTTGACACACGCAATTGGCCCGTTCGTCTAGCGGCCTAGGACGCCGCCCTCTCAAGGCGGAGACCACGGGTTCGAATCCCGTACGGGCCAGTTCCGTGTGTTGAATATTTCGCGGCTTTCGTTGTCTTTGGAAGTGTTAGAATCGACCCGAGGCCTTTCTGGGAGGGGCGGCCTTTTCGGTCAATCGCTTTAGGGGGATTCATCGGCGTATGGCGCGCGTCATTCTTAAGAACCTCGCCAAAAGCATCGGCGAGCACTCCATCGTCCGCAACATCAACCTCGATATTCCGGATAAGGAGTTCTTTATCCTGGTCGGGCCCTCGGGGTGCGGCAAGTCCACCACCCTCCGCATGATCGCCGGGCTGGAGGAAGTCTCCGCCGGCGAAATCCACATCAACGACCGCCTCGTCAACCACGTCCGCCCCAAGGACCGGGACATCGCCATGGTGTTCCAAAACTACGCCCTGTACCCCCACATGACGGTGTATCAAAACATGGCGTTTGGTTTGAAGTTGCGCGGATACACCCGACGCGAAATCGACCAGCGCGTCCGCGAGGCCGCCGAGGTTTTGAACCTGGGCGCCCTGATGGACCGCACGCCCAAATCCCTTTCCGGCGGCCAGCGCCAACGGGTGGCCCTGGGGCGGGCCATCGTACGAAAGCCGCAGGTCTTCCTTTTTGACGAGCCGCTCTCGAATCTCGACGCGAAACTGCGGGTGCAAATGCGGCTTGAACTCTCCAAGCTGCACCAACGGCTCCAAGCGACCATCGTCTACGTGACCCACGATCAAGTGGAAGCCATGACCATGGGCGACCGCATTTGCGTCATGAAAGACGGGGAAGTCCAGCAGGTGGCCCCGCCCCTGGAACTTTATGAGCGCCCGGCCAATAAATTCGTGGCCGGGTTCATCGGCAACCCACCCATGAATTTTTTCCCCGTCATGGTCGACGGCGGGAAAAAAGACATCGTCCTGCGGCACGCGTCGTTCAGTCTCACCGTGCCGAAGGCCCTGGCCGAGGCCGTCCGGCCGCACATCGGCAAGGAAGTGGATTTCGGCATCCGCCCCGAAGACCTCTACGACCGTCTTTTTTACAACTACCCCATTCTCGAAGGTTCCAGCGTCAACACCGTGGTGGATGTGGTTGAGCCCATGGGCTCGGAAATCTACATATACGTCAAGGCCGGCACCGTCGATCTGGTCGTTCGCGTGCCCGCCTACGTCAAAGCCGCCGCCGGGAAAAAGATGGAGCTGGTGTTCAATCTGGAACGCATGCACCTCTTCGATCGCGCCACGGGCGTGGCCCTGTTGAAAGCCCTGCGGCCCAACGCGCCGTCCGTTTCCCCCGTCCCCGCCGCTTCCCACTGATGCTTTATAAATTGTTGGCCGACGGGGTGCTGGTCTTTCACGCCCTCAACGTGGCCTACATTGTCGGCGGACCCATTTTTGCCTGGCGGTATCGATGGTTCCGTGTTGTCCACCTTGTCAGCCTTTGGTGGGCTTTCTTTGTGTTTGCCGGTGGTTTTTATTGCCCTATGACCAATTTCGAGAACGCCCTCCGCTTTCATTACGACCCCTCCACCACCTACAGCACCGGGTTCATTGTCCGCTACATCGGCCCCATGCTCTGGTGGGACCTGACCCAAAAACACGTTGTCTGGGGCATGACGGCCTGGACGCTGGTTTGGACCGCCGTGTACATTTACTGGTGGGCTCGCGAACGGGCACAGGGAAAAACACGTTGATTTTTAAGATTGTTTTACTATGGCTGATGATCGCGGGTCCGTTGTCGGCCGCTGAAAAGTACGGCCACCGCTCCTATGAAACCGCCCCCGACAGCGCCCTATTCCCGGCGGGAAAGTACCGGGCCACAGGCCGTCTGGTTCGGCTTCGACCCCCGGCGGCCGAGGCGTTCCAAGCCATGGCGTCGGCGGCCCGGGCGGCGGGGTTGTCCCTCATCCCGATTTCCGGGTTCCGCTCCCTGGATTACCAGCGGGGTCTTTTCAAGCGGGCGGTTCGTCGTTATGGATCGGAACGCAAAGCCGCCCGCTGGGTGGCGCCGCCGGGACACTCCGAGCACCACACCGGTTGGACTCTTGATCTGGGGGACGGCGATCGCCCCGCGACCGACATCGAAACCTCCTTTGAAAAAACCCCGGTTCACCTCTGGCTCACGAAAAACGCCGCCGCCCACGGGTTTGAGTTGTCGTTCCCCCGGGGCAACCCCCAGGGGGTGAGTTACGAACCCTGGCATTGGCGGTACGTGGGCACGGAAGAAGCCCGCCGGGCCTTCCATCCCTGATATACCTGATATAATAGTCCCTTTGATCCCTTAAGAGAGGCACTCATGGCCGGCGAATATATTTATACCCTGGAAGATCTGTCCAAATCCTTCGGATCCAAGAAACTGTTCGAAGGCATTTATCTGTCGTTTTACCACAAGGCCAAAATCGGCATCGTGGGCGAAAACGGTTCCGGCAAATCCACGCTTCTGCGCATTATGGCGGGGGAAGAAAAAGATTTTATGGGCAAGGCGGAGCTCAAAAAAGGCGCCACGCTGGGCTATTTGCCCCAGGAACCGCGACTGGACAACAACAAGACCGTGCGGGAGGAAGTCGAAGAGGCCTTTTCCGATATAAAAGCCCTGCTCGCGGAATACGACAAAGTGTCCGAGAGCATGTCGGGCGACCTGTCGGCCGAGGACATGGAAAAAGCCTTGGAGCGCATGGGAAAGCTTCAGGAAAAAATCGAGGCCGTCGACGGCTGGAACCTGAAACGCCATGTGGACGTGGCCATGGACGCCCTCGTGCTGCCCCCCGACGACACCCCCTGCCGCGTGCTGTCGGGCGGCGAAGCCCGTCGGGTGGCCCTCTGCAAATTGTTGCTCAAGAAACCGGATATGCTGCTGCTGGACGAACCCACCAACCACCTCGACGCGGAAACGGTGGCCTGGCTCGAACAGACGCTCAAAGAATACCCGGGCAACGTCATCGTCGTCACCCACGACCGTTACTTCCTTGACAACATCACCCAGTGGATTTTGGAGTTGGATCACGGCAAAGGCATTCCTTTCGAGGGCAACTACGCGAAGTGGGTCGAAGCCAAGGCGAAACGCGCCGCCGACGAAGACAAGCGCGCCTCCGCGACGCAGAAACACTTACAGAAAGAATTGGAGTGGTTGCGCCAAACGCCTTCGGGTCGGCGCACCAAGAACAAAGCGCGCGTCACCGCCTACGAATCCCTGGCGGCGCAAAAACACGAGATCCACGCCGACAGCCTGGATATTGAAGTGGTCCCCGGCCCCGCGCTGGGCACCAAGGTTGTCCGGGTCTCCGGTTTGTCCAAAGGCTACGGCGAAAATCAGCTTCTTTCCAACATCTCTTTTGACATCCCCCGGGGCGCCATTGTCGGTCTCGTGGGGCCCAACGGGGTCGGCAAAACAACCCTGTTCCGCATGATCACCGGCCAGGAGAAGCCCGACGCCGGCACGCTGGAGGTCGGCGAATCCGTGGTCTTTTCCTACGTCGACCAGAAGCGGGAGACACTGACCCCGACGAACAACGTGTTCCAGGAAATTTCGGGCGGCGTCGACGTGCTGAACATCGGAGGGAAACAGGTCCCCGCCCGGGTCTACCTGACGCGCTTCAATTTCCGCGGCGTCGACCAGCAAAAGAAAGTTGGCAGCCTCTCCGGGGGCGAACGCAACCGGCTGCATCTGGCCAAGCAGATGCTGACGGGCGGCAACGTGCTCCTGCTCGACGAACCCACCAACGATCTCGACGTGGACACGATCCGCGCCCTGGAAGACGCGCTGCTGGACTTCTCGGGCTGCGTGCTGGTCATCAGCCACGACCGGTTTTTCCTCGACCGGGTGTGCACCCACTTGCTGGTGTTCGAGGGCGACGGCAAGCTGCGCTGGTTCGACGGAAACTTTGAGGAATACCACGCGAAACACATGGAAGAGACCGGGGGGCAGGAACTGAATCGCCGGTCGAAATACAAAAAGCTGTCCCTCCGCTGATGGCCGCCGCGCCCCGCCCGTCGGGCATTTCCGAACTCTTCGTCAACAACCGATCCTGGGCCGCCGACGCCGTTCGCCGGGACCCCGAATTTTTTTCCCGGTTAACCCATCAGCAGACACCGCGGTATTTTTGGATCGGCTGTTCCGACAGCCGCGTGCCCGCCAACGAAATCGTCGGCCTCCTGCCCGGGGAAATGTTCGTCCACCGCAACGTGGCCAACGTGGTGGTGCACACCGATCTCAATTGCCTCTCCACCCTGCAGTACGCCGTGGATGTTTTGAAAGTCGAGCACATCATCGTCTGCGGCCATTACGGCTGCGGCGGCATCGCCGCCGCGCTCAAAAACCGCCGACTCGGGCTCATCGACAACTGGTTGCGGCACGTGCAGGACGTCCGGGAGCGATACGCCGCCCGCGTGAACCGCTCCCGCCGCCCCTGGGACCTCCTGTGCGAATTGAACGTCGTTGAGCAAGTGGGGAACGTGCTCCAAACAACGATCGTCCAGGACGCCCGCCGCCGCGGCCAGCCGCTCACGGTGCACGGTGTGATTTATGATTTGCGCGACGGGCTTTTGCGCCCGCTGACCGAAAGCCCCCGACGCCGTTGACCCCATGACCGAACCGCTCTTGAGCGCCCGGGCCCTGCGCAAAAGTTATCCGGGGGCCCGGGGCCCGCTCGACATCCTTCTCGGGGTGAATCTGACCCTCGCGCCGGGCGAGTTTGTGGCGGTGCTCGGGGCGTCCGGCTCGGGGAAATCGACCCTGCTCTCCCTCCTCGCGGGGTTGGACCGGCCCACCGCGGGCGAAATCCTTTTGGACGGCGAACGGTTGGACGATCGTCCCGAGCGCGATCTCGCGCGGATCCGCCGCGAAAAAATCGGTTTTGTTTTCCAAGCCTTCCACCTTGTCCCGAGCCTCAATGTGATCGAGAACGTCGCCCTGCCGTTGGCGTTCCGGGCGGGGGCGATGGACGAGGGCCCGGCGCGCGCCCTGCTCGACGCGCTGGGGTTGTCCGAGCGGATAGGGCATTTTCCCGACCAGCTCTCGGGCGGCGAGAAACAGCGCGTCGCCTTGGCGCGCGCGCTGGTGAACGACCCCAAAATCGTTTTTGCGGACGAACCCACCGGGAACCTCGACGCCGCTAACGGCCGGCGGGGGCTCGACCTGTTGGAAGCCCACACCCGCGCGCGGGGCCGCGCCCTGGTGCTCGTCACCCACGACACGGACATCGCCGACCGCGCCGACCGCCGCGTGTTGTTGAAAGACGGCGTTCTTTCCCCCCTTTGACCCCCTTCCGCTTCGCCCGTCGTGAAATCCGACACCGTCCCCTCCACGCCGCGCTGTTTGCGCTGAGCGTGGCGTTGGGATCGGGCGTGTTGTTGGGTCTGTCCGGGTTCTCGGCCGCGGTGGATCGCGGCGTCCGTCAGCAAGCCCGGGAGCTTTGGGCCGCGGACGTCACCGTGGAAGCCTCGCCGGTCTTTCTGGACGCGCTGGAAACCTGGGCCCGCGATCGGTGGCCCGCCGGGCAAACGGCGCGAAGCGTCGATGCCGTGTCCATGGTCCGAGCCGGCGAACGGGTCGGGCAGGCCACGTTGTCGGGAATCTCGCCCGGCTACCCCCTGTACGGCGAGATCCGCACCGGGTCCGGCCGCCCCGTGGCGGATCAAACGGCCGAAGGCTTGGTGGTCGCCCCGAAAATTCTCGCCCAATTCGGCGTCGCCGTCGGCGACGCCCTCGTGATCAACCGAACCGCGATCCCGATTGTCGATACCCTCGCCGGTCGGACCGACGCGCCGGCGTCGTTCTTCGAGTTCGCTCCGACCATCCTCCTGTCGTTGGACCGACTGCGGGCCACGGGGCTCCTGGCCCCGGGCAGTCGAAGCCTCAACCGATTGTTTCTCAATGCCCCGCCCGGCGTCGCCGTGGACACGGTGGTCCGCGCCACGCGGGAACGCGCCGCGGAGGAAACCGCGGAGGTGCGCACCTGGACCACCGACAACCCCGGGGTCCTCCGATTCATTCAGAGGACACTCACGTACCTGGGCTTTCTCTCCCTGCTGACGTTAACGCTGGGGGGCATCGGGGTCGCGAGCGCCCTGCAATCCGCCCTGGGGGCCGCGTTGAAATCCACGGGCATGATTCTGGCCCTGGGCGCGCCCCGCGGATTTCTCTTGCGCGCCTGGGCGGCTTGGGCGGGGGCGCTGTTGGTCGCGGGGTTGGCGGGCGGTCTGGTTTTGGGGCGGGGGGTGTCGTTTTTGTTGACGGCGCTCTACGGCGATATGATTCCCGTCAACGTCTCGTTTGGTTTCCCCGGCCGGGCTCTTTTGCAGGCCGCCCTGGTGGCGGGAGCGACCACGGTCCTCTTCGCGGCCCTGCCCCTGGCGCGCCTGTTTGACGTTTCACCCAACACCGTTCTGTCGTGGGAAGCGCCCGCCTTCGCGCCGCGCCCGGGGCGTGTTGCGATTTTATCGCTGGCCGCCGCGCCGCTGTTGTATTTTTTGGTATGGCTTCAAATTGGACAGCCTGTTTTGTCTCTGATCTACGTCGCCGCTTTGGCGCTTCTGGGCGCCGTCGCGACCCTGTGTGTGCGGTTGTTCCTGGGCGCCGCCGCCCGTCGACCCGCGCCGCGATCCGTCACGGCCCGGTTGGCCCATCGGGGTCTTCGGCGGCGGGGCGCCTTTCAAACCGCGTCGGCGGTGGCCCTGGGCCTCGCCTTCGCGACGGTGCTGGCCCTGGGGCTGATCCAAGAAAACCTCACCCGGCAGATGGTGGAGTCTTTCCCCGAAAACATGCCCAACGCGTTTTTCATCAACCTTCAAAAAAATCAGCGCGACGATTTCCGCGCCCGGTTGGACGCGCCGATCCGCCTGTTTCCCCTGGTGCGCGGGCGCGTGGTGACGGTCAACGGAAAACCGGTGGCCGATCGGCGCGCGCGGGGCGCCGACGAGGGGGATCGGCTGACCCGCGAGTTCGGCCTGACCTTCGGCGAGGACCTCCTGCCCACCGACACGGTGGTGAAAGGCGGGGCTCTCTGGGACGAGCGTGTCGAGGGCCCCCAGGTGTCGGGGTTTATCGAGCACCACGAGCGCTTCGGGCTCGACGTGGGCGATCAAATCGAGTTCAGCGTGCTGGGCCGGCGCCTCGCGGCCACCCTCGTTTCCCTGCGGGCCATCGATCAAAAAGTGCGCCAACCGTTTTTCTATTTTTATTTTCGTCCGGGGGTCCTCGACGACGCCCCGCACACGTACATGGGGGGAACGCACTTGGACGCCGCGCGGCTGGTCGACGTTCAGCGGTCCCTGGCCCGCGACATGCCCAACGTCACGGTGATCGACGTGACCGAAATCGCCCGTTTAACAGGCCGCGTGCTTGGGCGGTTGGCGCGGGTGGTCAACGCGGTCGGGCTCTTCGCCTTTGGCGCGGGGCTGCTGCTGTTGGTGTCGAGTTTGGTGGCGGCGTTGCCCGAGCGGCGCCGGGAGGCGGTTCTCTATCGCACCTTGGGGGCCACGGGTCCCCGTGTGGCGGCGGTTTTCGCCTTGGAATTCCTGTGGCGCGGGGCCGCCGCGTCGGTGACCGCCCTGGTTGTGGGCCCCCTCGCCGCCTGGGCCGTGGTCCACCGCGTGATGGATTTGCCCTTTCGGTTTCCCGCGGTCGCGGTGGGGCTCGGCGTGGCGGCGGCCACGGGCCTGTTGGCGCTGCTGTCCCTGGCCGTGTCTCTCCCGGCCCTGCGAACGCCGCCCATGGAGGTGTTGCGGTATGAGTAAGTGGATGGTTCTCTTACCGCTCGCCCTTTTCGGGTGCGACGCCGCGACGCCCCCCTCGCCCGCGCCGTTGCCGGCGCAACACCACATCCTCTGTTTCGGCGACAGCCTCACCGCCGGCAAAGACCTTCCCGACCCCGACCGCACGTCCTACCCGGCCGTTCTGGAACAACGGCTTAAAGAAAGAGGCTTCCGCGCGCGGGTGACCAACGCCGGCCAATCGGGCGACACAAGCTTCGACGCGCGCGCGCGGTTGGATTTCAGCTTGGCGGATCGGCCGGACGTGGTGATCGTTTGTCTGGGGTCCAACGACATGTTTCAAGGCAAGCGCCTGGAAGACCTCGAAGCCAATTTGACGGACATCGTTCGTCGTTGCCGCGCGACGGGGGCGCGGGTGATCCTGTGCCGCATGCGGATTTTCGTCAATTTTGGTTTCGGATGGGCCGCCCGTTATGAGAGAATATTCCCGCGGGTGGCCGACGCCGCCGGGGCGGCCCTGGCCCCGTTCCCTTTGGAGGGGGTGGCCGCCAAACCGTCGATGAATCTCTCCGACGGCATCCACCCCAATCCCGCGGGCTACGGTGTTTTCGTCGACAACATTATCGACACGGTCGAAAAGGAGCTGAAGGCGGTTCAAAAACAAAGACGATGAACGTTCCATCTTCCAAAACCGTCGCGGTGATCGGCGCGGGCGCCGATCCCGCCCGCTACGCCAACAAATCCGTGCGCGCCCACCTCAAAGCGGGCTACACGGTCTACCCCGTCCATCCCCGCGTTGCAACGGTGGAGGGGCTTCCCGTCTATCGATCCGTCCGCGACGTGCCGACGCCCCTCGACCGCGTGACGGTGTACATTCCGCCGGCGGCCCTTTTGCAAATTTGGCCCGACATCGCCGCCAAGAAACCGCGCGAAGTGTTCTTGAACCCGGGCACCGAAAGCCCCGCCGTGTTGGAGGCCGCTCGGGCCTTGGGGCTCAACGTCATTCAAGCGTGCAGCATCGTGGATCTGGGATATGCGCCGACTGCTCTTTAGTCTTTTTGTTTTGACCGCCGCCCTTGCCCGCGCCAAACCCGATCCCCGGGCTTTTATGGCCGAGCGGGAGGAAATCCGCCTTCTGGCCGTGGAGCGCGCTCGGCAGGCTCCCCACGAGTATCAGCGCGCTCTGGCCACCGCCGAAAATCGGTTGCAGGCGTTGCACGAAGCCTACCAAGTCGACGGAGGCACGCCGCCCGTCCGCCTCGACGGCGATATCGTGGAGTTGCGCGGCCGCTGCCGGGACGTGCAACGCCGACGATCGGTGGGGCGGCCGGTGGACGTCGACCCGGCCGCGTCCGCGGCCCTTGATCGCCGCTGGAAGATTCAAACGGGCGCCTTTGACGCCCTTTTGGAACGTCTGGAGGAATGGGCCCGGGCCCAAACCCCGGAAAGCCAGATTTATTGGCGCGCCCTATCGGAGTTTGACCGATGGCGGAAAGACACGGAACGCGCCTTGCTCTTCAACGCCCCGCCCGGCGAAACCGGCCTGACGAAAGCGTTGGAGGACCGGGAAGCGATTTTATTGAAAGCCTGCGAACGGGGCCCGCGGCGCACCCGTCGACCGAACCCGCGCGTGATTGTGCCGTCGCAACACGCGTTCCCGTCGCAGATCAACGTCCAGGCGTTTTACCGATTTTTGGATAAAGTCACCCAGTCCCCGGCCAAGAAATCCGGGGCTTTCGCCGTCCCCGTGGGCGCCCGAACGGTCACCCAACGAGAAAACGGCCTGCGCCTGGTGGTGCGCCCGCTGCGCGGCAACGGGATCGCGCACATTGGATCAACGGAGCAGGAGCTCGGCTACGACTACCTGACGTTCCCCGCGGACACCGCGTACTATTTTGAAAACACCGGCGCGACGCCATTGGAAATCGAATACGTCGGCCTGGAGGAACAATGAAACACCGACGTTTTTCACGCGGTAAAAAAACCGGAAACCCCCGGGGCGCCCCCGGTCGGCCCCCCAAGGGGGCGTCGACGCCCGCGCGGCCCGTCGCGGCCGCCGCCACGACCGTCGACGGCGTGCTGCAGCGCAAACCGCGCTTCGGCTTTATCCTCTCGGAGACGCCCGGACGGCCCGATCTGTTCGTTGCCGGTCCGACCTTGAACTTGGCCATGAACGGCGACCGCGTCCGCGCGCGCGTGACCCGGCCCGGCGCCCGGCCGGAAGGCGAAATCCTCTCGGTGTTGGAGCGCGCCCACAGCACCGTGGTGGGGACGTTCCAGCCCGCTCGCGGGGCCGGCCGGCCGCTGCTGCGGCCGGAAGACAACGGCGCCTTGGTGGAAATCACCGATCTGGACGGAATGAACCCGGCGGCGGACGACCTGTGCGTGGTCAAAATCACCCGCTGGCCGTCGGCCGGGACCGCGCCCGCCGGCACGCTCCTGGAAATCCTGGGCCGACGGGACGATCCCGCGGCGGACCTCAAGTTTATGCTCCGCAAGCACGGCATCGCCGACGTGTTCCCCAGCGAGGCGGAGCGCGAAGCGGCCGCCTTCGGGGACGACGTTCTCCCCGAGGCGTGGGCGGGGCGCCGTTCGTTTTTGGACGTCCCCGTGTTCACCATCGACGGGGCCGACGCCAAGGATTTCGACGACGCCGTGTCGCTCGAAAAACGACCCCACGGTTGGCGGCTCGGCGTGCACATCGCCGACGTGGCCCATTACGTCCGGGAAGGGCGCCCGTTGGACGAGGAAGCCCGCCGACGGAGCACCAGCGTTTATTTGTCCGGCGCCGTGGTGCCGATGCTGCCCTTCCCGCTCTCCGACAACCTCTGCTCGCTCCGACCCCACGTGCCGCGGCTGACCTTGACCTGCCTGATGGATCTCGACGAGCAGGGGCGGGTCGTCCACCACGAACTGCATGAGAGCGTCATCCGCAGCGTCCGCCGCTTCACCTACGAAGAGGTGGAATCGCTTCTTCAAGGCGCGGCGGCCATCGACGTGTCGGGCCCCGTCCGCGCGGCGGTTCTGGACATGGGCCGGTTGGCGCGAACCTTGCGCGAACACCGTCGCGCCCGCGGGTCCCTCGACTTTGACTTTCCCGAGCCCTACATCGTCGTCGACGACCGGGGCTGGCCCGTCGACGCCCGCCGCCGGGAGCGGGGAGAAAGCCATCGGCTGATTGAAGAATTCATGTTGTTGGCCAACGAAACGGTGGCCCAGTCCATGTCGAGCGCGCCGTTCCTTTACCGGGTCCACGAACGCCCCGATCCGGCCAAAATGGAGGCGCTCGAGAAAACCCTCCGCGCCGTCGGCGTGGTGGTGCCGCCCGGGCTTCACGACGGCAAACCCGACGCGCTCCAAAAGGTGCTGGCGTCCGTGAAAGGCAAACCCGTGGAGCCCGTGGTCAACATGATGATCCTGCGCAGCCTGAAACAGGCCGTGTACGCGCCCAAGAACGCCGGGCACTTCGGTTTGGCGTCACGCGCGTACACGCATTTTACCTCGCCCATTCGGCGGTACCCGGATCTTCTGGTGCATCGGCTTGTGAAAGAGCGTCTGCGGGGAGATTTGAATCCGGGACGTCAGGACGTGTGGAAGTCACGCCTGGGGCCTTGGACCGCCGACGCCTCGGCCCGCGAACGGGTGGCTGTTGAGGCCGAACGGGAGTTTTTGGATTTAAAGCGCGCCCAACTCATGACGCGCCGGGTGGGGGAAACGTTCGATGCCGTCATCACCGGGGTGACCAGCTTCGGAATGTTTGTTCAACCCACGGAGGTGTTTGTGGAAGGCCTGGTGCCGGTGGCCGGCTTGTCGGACGATTACTACATCTACGACGAAGTGCGGTCCGTGTTGCGCGGCCGGCGCACCGGCCAAACGTACCGACTGGGCCAAAAAGTGCGCGTGCGTTTGGCGGCGGCCAACACCGAAAAGCGCCAGCTCGATTTCGCCCTGGAGGCGCCGCTAAAGAAACGGTGAGCCGTCGGGCGACGGGGCGCGGTCCTTGCGCATGGCCAAGAGCCCCAGGAAGAACCCCGTGAAGATGGTTTGCCCTCCGAGCAGGATCGCCATCCCCGAGGGGATGATGAAGCGCAAGGTGCGCGCCGGGTCGAGGTCGCCGAAGCCGGTGGCGCGCCAGTCCAACACCGCGGCCACGGACCCGGCCAGGCCCGCGATCAACAGGAGCAGTCCCACCGCCAAACCGGACTCCGGGGTCAACCAGCGGCCCGCGCGGCCCGGCCATTTTTCCGACGGGATGAGCCCTTCCTGGAAGGCGAAAATCTTGGCGAACACCCCGAAGAGAAACGCGTGGACCCCCGCGGTCACGAACACCGCGGCGTAGAAGTACGTGTGGATGTCGAGCACCAGCCCGTGAACCCGCCGGGGGCCGCCCGCCAGCACCGCCAGCAGCAACGCGCCGACGGACACCAGGAGCAACGCGGGGAACCAGAATACCCAGCCCGGGCTGTAAAGCAAGTAAAAGCGCAGGTTGCGCCAGCCGTCGCGCCACGTGCGCAGGTGGGGCGGCCGTCCGCGGCCGTCCTTGTGCAGGGGGATCGGAATTTCGGCGAACCGCCGCCCGGCGAGGGCCGACTTGAGCAGCATTTCGCTGGCCCACTCCATGCCCGTCGTGCGGAGGTGGAGGTCCAACACGCCTTGCCGACGGAAGGCGCGCAGGCCGCATTGCACGTCCCCCACCGGCACGCGGAAGAAAAAGCGCGCCAACGCGCTCAGGATCGGCGTTCCGAAATACCGATGCAGCGGGGGCATGGCCCCCGGGGCGATGCCGCCTTTGAATCGGTTGCCCATCACGACATCGGCCCCGGCCCGCAGGGGCGCCAGAAAGCCGGCCAAGTTCGAAAAATCGTAGCTGTCGTCGGCGTCGCCCATGACGACCCAGGCGCCGCGGGCGGCGGCGATGCCGCCCGCGAGGGCCGCGCCGTAGCCTTTTTGCGCCACGGGAACCACCCGGGCGCCGGCGGCCGTCGCGATTTCTCGGGACCCGTCGGTGCTGCCGTTGTCCGCGACGATCACCTCGCCGCGCAGCCCCTGCGCGGCCAAGAAACCCGCGGCCTTTTTGACGCAGATCCCCACGGTGCGGGCTTCGTCGAGGCAGGGCATGACGATGGACAGTTCCAACGGGGCTTCTTGGACGCTCACAAAGGGGCTCCTTCGTTTTCTATGATTGTGGGTCAATCATGGCAAAATTCATAATTTCGGGGAATCCATGGGTCGGAAAAAACAGGGTTTGACGTCGGCACCCGCCGCGTCGTTCCCGCGATCTTCTTTCACCGTCATCGCGGGCGCGGCCGCTCTCGCGTGGGCTGCCGTCGTCCTGTTCCTTTATTTTAAGAAGTTCTCCTTTCACGCATTCACCATTCCGGAAATCCTCGGTCAAATCGGCGGATTCCGTTGGATCGGTCTCGTGACCGCCCTTTACCCCGTGGGGCTCGCCCTGGGGGTTCTTTTCATCGCCTGGGGGTTGGGCCATTCCCTGCTTCGGTGTTGGGCGATCTCGTGGCACAGCCCTCTTGAAGAGACCGTGTTCGGATGGGGGCTGGGGCAAGGGGTTTTGGCCTACATCGTGTTGGGTTTGGGCGCCGTTCAGGCCTACCACCCCCTTGCGTTTTGGGGCCTCTACGTCGGTGGCGTCGCCTGGGCGGTCTATCAATGGCGTGTCGGAGGTCTTCGTCGATTGTGTTGGGACGCTTGGGCGCAGGTTCGCGACGACAAAGGCGGGGCGCGGGGCGATGGCCTGTTGCGGTTATTGCTTTGGATCGCGATGGGCCTCAATTTTATGATGTGTTTCGTTCCCGAAGTGTTTTATGACGCCATGGTCTACCATTTGGGCGTGCCCCGGTGGCTCCTTTTGGAAGGTGGCCTCCGGTATTACCCCGCTTTTCACGCGCAGTTCCCTTTCGCGCGGCAAATGTTCAATGTGCTGGGCTTGGCGCTTGAGGGCGACACCCTCGCAAAATTGCTTCATTTCGCCACCGGTCTTCAAATTCAGCTCACATTCCTCGCTTTCGCCGACCGGTGGGGCCGCCGACGGATCGGTCTTCTGGCGTCCCTCGCGTTCTTCACTATTCCCATGGTGGCCATGAATTTGTGGACCACGGGCGTGGACGTGGCCATGGCGGCGGTGTCCCTCTTGGCGCTGGGCGCCTGGATGAGAGCTCTGGCGGAACCGTCCGCTCGGGTTTGGGTCGTCCTCGCGGGCGTTTTCCTCGGCTTGACCGTCTCCACGAAATACCCGGGCGGGGTGGACGCGGCGGTCATGGGTCTATTGTTTGTCGGCCACCGATGGTGGAGCACCCGTGACACCCGATCGACGGCGCGGGATTTCGCGATTTTGACGGGGGTCGCCGTGGCGGTCTTTATGCCCTGGTTGATTAAGAACGCCGTGCTGACGGGGAACCCCGTTTACCCTTATCTTCATTCCGTTTTCGGCGGGAAGGATCTTCTGCCGGAAAAGATGGCCATGTTCAGCGCCGACATCGCCCAGGGGGCCGCCCGGAACCTGCTTGCGTTGATCAAAGCCCCCTGGCGGTCGACGTTTGTCCTCATGGGATCGGCGTCCGCGCCGGGACTTTTTCCTCTCGGGTTGCTGGGGGTCCTCCTCTGGGGCGCGCTGCGGCGGGAAAACCGCCCCGACGGCGTCCGGCTGTTGGCGATTTACGTGGTTCTCTATTTTGCCGTCATGTTCATCCTCACCAGCCAAACGCGATACGCCATTTCCGGGCTGGCGGTCCACGCTTTTTTGTTGGGCGAAGCGCTGGACGCTCTGGGGCGCGCCGCCGGAGGGATTGTCCGATGGGGGGTGGCCGCCGCGGTCACGGTGTCGGCGACGGCCGGCCTCGACATGTCGTTTTTGACGGCGTCTCGGGCCTACGCGCCCTGGTCGCTCTTGACGGGAGGCGAGGATCGGCGAACGTACCAATACTACTCCCACCCCGGGCTCAACCCCGGCCCGGCCACCGAAGCCTACGATTACTTAAAAGAAAAATGGTCGGGGGCCGCCCGCGTGTTGATCTTGGGGGACGAGAAAGTCTCCACCTGCCGTGTTCCCTTTCGGGCCAACGGCGTCTTCAACGAGCAGTGGATCGCGCGTTGGGCGCGCGAAGCCGGCGCTCCGGATAAATTGTGGACGATCTTGACCGAGCGGGAAAAAATCACGCACTTCTTGATCAACTTGCCGTCCAACTTTCGACTGGAGCCGTACAACCAGTACGGCTGGGACCCGGCGGCGCTGGGCATCGTGAGCGAATTTTGGGACCGCCATGTGCGGCTCGTCCATCGCACGGCCAAGCCGGAAAAGATCGACCCCCGGTTCCTGAACGAAACGTTCGTTTACGCGCTGGCCCCCGCGGGCGCTCTGCCGGGCGTGCCGCCGCCGGACAACGTGTTTCTCTTGCTGGAAGAGGAGCGCGTCGGTCCCTGGGGCGCCGCGGGGTGGCGGGAGAAGCGACTCGCCCTGCTCGACGCGGTTTTGGCGGCCCGCGGTCCCCTCCCCGCCGTGGAAGCCCGGCGCCGCGCGCTTTTGTCCCCGCCCGCCAAATAGGACCTCCCGTGTCGGACACCAAAACACACTTCAAAGAATTCCTGGAACTCATTGATCTTGAGCGCGCGGCCGAAAAAGAAGAGAACAAACGCGAACTGGACCGGTGGCCCGTCGAGATGCGCGAGCAGATGGGCAAAACCGTTTCCCGCCTGGTCATTGAGCGTCAGGACGTGGGCGTGGGCGGCCTGCCATTGCTCGTGGTGTCGCGCCCGGTCCAGGGCGAAACCCTGGCGCCTTTCCACGCCATGGACGCCGGCGACGTGGTGCGGGTAACGTTCCTCAACGACAATTTTAGCCGCGAAGGCACCCTCTACGCCGTCGACGAATACCGCGCGACGGTGGCCTTGAACGAGGAATTGCGGGAACCCCCCGTGGGGAAGTGCCGCATCGATCTGTTGGGTTCGGATGCCACCCACAAGCGCATGCGCCGGGCCCTGGACATCGCCGCCCGCGCCAGCGGGCGCCTGGCGGAATTGCGGGACGTCCTCTTGGGGCACGCGCCCGCCTCGGGCGACCCGGCGGCTGATCTCCGTTTTCATAATCCGGGCCTGAACGAGTTCCAACAAGACGCCGTGCGGGCCGCGCTGGGGGCCAAGGACGTGGCGCTCATTCACGGGCCCCCGGGCACCGGAAAGACCACAGTCCTCATCGAACTCATTCGGCAGGCGGTGGACCGCGGTCAATGGGTGTTGGCCACCGCGCCCTCCAACATCGCGGTCGACAACATGTTGGAAAAACTATTGGACGTCGGTCTGCGCGTGGTCCGATTGGGGCATCCCGCCCGCACGTTGGAATCGTTGCGGCACGCCACGCTCCTGGCCCAGCTGGACGATCACCCCGATCAAAAGGTCATCCGCATTATGGAAGAAGATCGGGAACGATTGTCTTTCAGGAGGTTTCGGCAACGGGATCGCCTGACCCCCGAAGAAGACCGCGCCATGAAACGGGAAATCAAGGCCCTTTGGAAAGGAGCGGAGTCCCTGGAGAAATCACTTTCCAAGAGAATCATTCAGAAGGCTCAGGTGGTGTTGGCGACCCACGGGGGCATCGGGCACCTGTTGGCGTCCGAGCGGTTTGATTTGGTGTGCTTGGACGAGGCCAGTCAATCGACCGAACCCTTGTCGTGGGTGCCTCTTCTTTTGGCCAAAAAGGCCGTGCTGGCGGGCGATCCGTTGCAATTGCCTCCCACGCTCTATTCCCGTGATGCGGCGGATCGAGGCCTCAAGATCACCCTTATGGAGCGGCTTCAAAAGATGTTGCCCGCGGCCTATCAAACGCTTCTGCGCGTGCAATACCGCATGAACGAAACCATCATGGGGTTTTCCTCCACGCGTTTTTACGACGGTAAATTGATCGCCCACGAGAGCGTGAAGGACCACGATCTCTTGGATTGCCCCGACATCGCGCCGACGACCCTCACCGCCTCCAAATTGGTTTTTGTCGACACGGCGGGCACCGGCTTCAACGAGACGTGGAACGAGCTTTTGGACAGCCGCGAAAACGCCGGCGAAGCGGATTTGGTTTGGAAGCTGTGGGCCGAACTGGCCGAAGCGGGCCTTGAGCCCGGGGAAGGGGCGCTCATCACGCCCTACGGGGCCCAAGCGCGCCTACTTCGGCGGAGCGCTCCGCCGGGTTTGGAGGTGGGCACTGTGGACGGTTTTCAGGGGCGGGAAAAAGAAGTGATTTTGCTGTCCCTGGTGCGCTCCAACGATACCGGCGAAGTGGGGTTTCTGTCGGACACTCGACGCATGAACGTGGCCATGACCCGCGCCCGGCGGTTATTGATTGTTATCGGGGACTCGGCGACCATCGGCCGCCACCCCTTTTACAGCGCCTTTCTCGATTATGTGCAGGAGCGGGGGGAGCATCGCAGCGCCTGGGAATGGGCAAAAAATTAACCGGCAAAACCGTTGCTTGAAAAGCTGTTATTAAGCAACACATTCTGTTACACAAGATTTACAAGATTTTAAGGCCGTCTTTCGGGTTCCCGGGTTTAATTGTAAAGCAGGTATGGCGCGGGACGCGAGGGCACGCCGCGCGGGGAGACGCATGAACTTTACGCTGTCCACGAGCACGCCGAAAAAATTAACCGCCGGACTTTTGGCGGGCGTTCTCGTTTTTACGACTGTCGGGGACTCGCTCGCGCAGTCCAATTTCTGGTCCGAACGCCAAGCCGCCCGCTCGGCATCGCCGGCCCCCGGCTTCGCCGACGACACTCAGCGTCAACTCCGTTCCATCCCCTGGCCCAAAGACTCTTTGAACCCCGTTCTGGGGACATACCGTTTGCCCGCCGCCCTGGGCGCGGTCATTGAAACCCATCCCGCCGACAAACCCGAAGCGCCGGTCGTTTTTCATCTGCAAGACGCCCACGGGCTTTACGGCGCCCAATACAACGCCTCCAAAATTTTAGACGGCCTACGCAAAGCCGGTTGGTCCGGTCGCGAGGCCGTGACGGTGTACCAGGAAGGCGGCGCCGGCGAGGCTCCGGTGGATTGGTTGGCCGCCTTCCCCGATCTGGAAGTGAAAGAACGGGTGGCCCGGGCCTATCTGCGCCGGGGCGACGTCACGGGCGAAGAGTATCGGGCGGTGGTGACCTCTTCGGGGGCTTTCCGCCTGATCGGCGCAGAAACAAACGACCTTTATAAGCGCAACTTGGCCGCCCGCCACGAAACCGCGGCCGCCCGGGCGGCCGCCGACCGCGCCGTCGCGGGCTTCCAGTCGCGTCTTTCCGCCCTCAAAACCCGGCTCTACCCAGCCCCGCTGTTGGCTATCGATAAAGCCATCGACGGCTACGCCAATCAACAACACTCCTTCATCGAATACATGGCCGCCTTGGAGAAGGCCGCGCCCAAGGACGTTCATTGGGAGAAATACCCCAACTTGGATCGGCTCCACCGGCTGACGGCTTTGGAATCCCGCATGGACCTGCGCGCCATCGCCGACGAGCGGGATCTCCTCGTTCGAAAAATGGCCGCCCACATCGACGCCGACGACCTCCGCCGGTTGGCCGACCGCGCCGTCGAAGTGCGAGGCGGGGTGCTCACCGCGGCGCGTTTCTACGAAGAATTTTTGACCCTCGCCGATCAAATGCGGCGCAAGGGCCGGGACATGCCCACCCAGGCGCTCCGCAATTACGTCGGCTATTTGAAGCTTTCGGAGTCCCTAAAACACGATGAATTGATGGCCGAAGCGGACCAGCTCCGCGCGCGCCTGTTGGCGCGCTACGCGGCCGACGACCGGGTTTGGCGGTTGGTCCAGACGGATCGCCGGGTCTCCTTGGAGCGTCTTTTGTGGAAGCAGGAAATGTCGCCGGACCAATACGCCGCATTCCGTCAGGACGGCCCGCTCGACTGGCCGGACGTGGACCGGTATCTGGCCACCCAGGAAGCGATGTTGAATCTTCCCGCGGGTGTTTCGGGCGATCTTTCCTGGGCCGACTCCCTGCCCGCCGTGCGCGCCTTTTACGAGCTCGCCCTCGACCGCGACGTCGCCCTGGTCCGCAACACGCTTGACGATTTGAAAGTCCGGGGCGAAACCCGCGGCGTCCTGGTGGCGGGCGGGTTCCACACGCCGGGGTTGACCCGCCTTTTGCGGCAGTCCGGCGCGGGGTATGTGGTTGTGCAGCCCCGGTTCGAAGCCGACGAGTCCCGTCGCGGCGAGGATTTGAAAATTTCCAAGGATCTGGCCGCTCTGTCCGCCTCGGCCTCCGCCCGCGAAATGAACAATTTGGGCCGGGGCACCAGCGCGTTGCCGCTTCAGCGCAACATCCCCGCCCAGATGGGCGCGGCCGCCGCCGGCGTGGCCATGACCTCCGCCCTCTCCATGGGCGATCGAGCCCGGGCGTACTTGGACAGTTTGCGGTCTTGGCTTAAAGGGCCGGCTTCCCGACTGGGGTTGGAAATTTACTCCGCGCATCAGTTGAACACTCCCGAAGCCAAAGATTTGATCGTTCTCTACGGCCGCGCCCGGGGTGAAAACTTCGTGTTCGCTTTCCGCGAAGGCGACGCGGACCGGGGCGACCGCGTGTCCTTGATGATCGGTGAACGGGAACTGGGCGGCACCGACCAAGTGAACCTGGCGCGGCGATTGCCGGGCGTGGTCGAAAGCCGGGGCCTTCTGCAATGGATGCGCGACACGCTCGGACAAATCCGGGGGCGCACCGACACCGCCGGCATTCAACAAACCATCCGCCAGAACGCGCCCTCTTACCTGACGGATGTCATGGCCGTGGTTTCCACCGCCGCCACGGCGACCAACCGGCCCATGTTGGAAAACAGCCGGGAAGGCCAGGAAATTTTGAACGCCGCGGTGAAAGCGGTGGGCGCGGCCACTCAGCGGGCCCCCGGGCGGGTTTCTGGACTGGTTTCCGGTGGGGCACGTCGCGCCGCCGCTTGGGTGAGCGCCGCCCGGTCTCGCGCGGCCGCTGGGATCACCGCTCAGGACGCCACCGGGACCACCGGCCTCAAGCGGGTGGCCGCCTTGGCGAGCGCCACATTCCTCGCTTCGGTCGGGGCGTTCATCCTCTCGGGGGATTTTTTCTTTCCCGTTTTTGCCGTGCTCTTTGTGGCGCCGGTGTCCCTGTTGGCTGGGCGCATGAAAGACCCCAACGCGCCCTTGGCCCGCTTCCTTCGTTACAGCCCGTTGGGGCTCATCGTCGTCTGGACGGCCTTGAGTGTCGGGGTTCTGCCGGCCGCCACGACCCTGGGCATGGCGATCGCCGTTTCCATCGCCTCCATGAATCTTATTCGGGTCTTCAACAAGTTGAAATTGCCCGCCCCGGCCATGAAATCGCTCTTGGCCGCTTTGGTTTTCTTAGGCGTGGTGTCACCGGCTTTTGCGGAACCCTTCGCCACGGGCGCCGCCCTCTCCTCCACTCAAGCGGAGGCCACGGTCTCCGCCGACGTGGTGACCTCGACTTACAACGGGACATTTGTCGCGGTGGCCGTGTTGTTCGCGGCGGCGGTGGCGGTCTATGGCGTGTCGCGGTTGCGGACGCGGTTTGCCCGCCCGGCGTTGGAGACACCCCCTGCCCCCGTCGCGGCCGCTCCGTCGGTGTCGCCGGCGACCGCGGTTTCTCGCTTGTCTCTGGGTGGTTTTTGGATTCCCATGGCGGTCACGGTGGCGACCTACGCGGGCCTGGTGGCCTTCGGGTTCCCCGCCGCCATTGAAGTTCTCCAATCCTTTATCGCCTCGCCCGCCCTTCCCGGCCTCACGAAGCTCATGTTGGACGTGCTCGTTTATGGCACCGAGTTCGTGAGCCAAGTGACCTTGCTGTTGACCGGCCTCGTGATCGCCGCCCGGGCGGTGGGGCCCACGGCGGGCGGGATTTTTGGCCGGGCGGTGAGGGCTCTCCGGCCCAATGTGGAAGGGATTGATTTCGCCAAAGGGGTGTTGGCTCAAACCGGGGAACGCTCAGCCGTCAACCGTCAAACGGTCCGAGAGATCCTTCGCGCCAAGGGCCTGGCGGCCGGATTTACAACGGCGTTTTGGCGCGCCGCGGCCTTTGTGGTCGGCGATGTGTGGCGGACCTTCTATGGTTTCGCCTTCCAAAAAAGCGACAACCTCTACTTGATCTGGTCCGGTCGGGGAGAGTCGGTCCGAGGGCCGCCCTCTTTGTTGGAGGAATCCTTCGTCAACACCGACGCGCTTCTCCAAAAGTGGGGCGCCCGCCCCGCCTTCCGACGCACCGCCACCCTTCTTCTCTTGCCCTTGTACGCGACACTGGGAATTTTCGGTAAACGCCTCGCGGTCTTGGCCTACAGCACGCTCGGCCAATTCGCCTTGATGACGACGTTGAGCTGGACCCTCAGCGCCGCCGTCATTCCCGGCGGCAAGATGGTGTTGGTCGCGGGACTCGCGGTGTTGGGGGCCGCGGCGCTCTTCCGTTCCGGCGGCACCGACGTTCCAACGCGCACCCGTTGGGTCCAGCGGGCGGTCCGGGCGATGATTTTCCTATTGCCCGCCGCCGCGATCGGTTTCCTGGTTCCCGCGGGGGGAGACGCGTTGGGTTTGACCGCCGCCGTTGTTAACTTTAACCCCCTTGATTTGTTGATGGGCACGGGCTGGTCCGCCGGTTTCGGACACACCGGGGTGGCCGCCGCCGCGGTGGCTCTGGCGGCGCCTTTTGTGATGGCCAGCTCCTACGCGACGTCGGCGGTGATGCGCTGGGTGAGCGGGGCCCAGGAAATCAATCTCACCAATTTGGCGGAACGGGAAAACCTCACCCAAACGAAACCGTCTCGCGGCGTTCGCGCCCTGGGCTGGGTTCTGCATATGAAGGCCTCTTTGTTTGAGCCCGTCCACGTCCTTCCTTATCAAGACGCCGAAGGGCGTTCGATCCGCGGGTCCCTGTGGCGGGCGGCGTTCCACACGGCCTTTGCCCCGCGCACGCTGGGGGTGGGCGGGCTCCACACCGTCGGCTTGGAAATCGAAACCGCCAAATGGGCCGCCCATTTATTGGGCAATTCCTTGGGAGGGGTGGGACGATTTTTCGAACACTTGATCGTAAAAACCGAAGGAGACGGTGAGCGAGCCAGTGTGCTGGCCGCCGGCGGGCAACTGCTTGAGCGCGCGGGGGCAGGGGCCAACTTGGCCGAAGCGGCCGCTGATTTGCTTTTGCCCTCGGCCCAGGCCGCGGAACCTCCCGCAAGGGATGAAACCGTCGATGCCGCCGTTGCCGAACCGGTTGTCCAGGAAACCGTTTCTCCGCCCGCGCCGGTGTTGGATGTGGCGCAGGTGGCCACCCGGGGCTCATCGCTCAATGTGCGGGAATCGCCGGGGCGAGACGCCCCCCGCGTGGGGGCTCTCCAACCGAATCAAAGCCCCGTCGTCATTTATGAATACGCCGATGCGAACGGTGCCGCCGGAATGGAGAAATGGGCCCGCGTCGGGACCGATCAATGGGTGGACGCCCGCTATTTGAAAATCGCTCCCCGGGCCGACGAGGGGGTGATTGAGTTCGCCACAGTCCAAACCCAAGCCCGTCCCCTGACCGTTCGTTCCGCCCCCGGCGTCGATAAGACCGCCGTGGACGCCCTCCCCAAAGGAACCCCGGTGGGGGTGTTGCAATACGCGACCGTGAAAACGGATCGCGGGGAAATGACATGGGCCAAGATAGGGGCGAACCGCTGGGTCAGCGCTCAACATCTCGCCGTTCACAGTCCGGGCCCCGCGACGACTCCGGCCGCGACGCCCGCGCCCATCGACAGCGCCGCTCCCGTCGCGCCGGTGGCGTCGGCCACCGAAAGCCTGGCCCGCGCGGCCGCCGAACTGCTTCCGTCTCTGGCCGCCGTGCCGGACCCGAGTTTGACCGTGACTGTGCCGATGGAATCGGGGGTGGATCGGCCCATGCAAGAAACCGTGCCCGTGGCCGAGCCCCCCGCGACGGCCGAGCCGACCCCGGGTGTTTTCACCCAATGGGCCGAACGGGCCGCGTCGGTCTTCACCCCGATGGGCGCCGCCGCCCACCATTGGATCGCGGGTTTGTCCCTGGCCGATTGGGCCATGCCGATGTTTACGTCCTTCGGCGTGTTCGGCGCCCTCCATTTCTGGCGCCGCAACCCCACCCCTCGGGACTTTTCGAACTGGGCCGAAGGCGTGGCCGACCGCATGCTCCACGAACTCAAACAGGGACCTCGGACCTACCCCAAAACCTGGGGAGCGGCGTTCATGCGGTGGCGCCGCAACCAATTGAGCGCGTCGGATCAGGCCCGCGTGGACGCGGTGCCGGCTTGGCGGCGTTGGTTCCTGCGAAGCGCTCTTTTGCTGCAGCGCGGCCAGGTGCCGCGGTACAACACCTACGGCTCTCACGGCCGGTATATCTCCTTTATCGGATTGGCGGACGTTAAGAAGAGCGTCACGCGGCTTGAAAACGGCGACCCGGAACTCAATCGCTTGTTGCGGGAATTGGCCGGCGTGGATCGCGGGGTGACTCGCCTCGTTTACGACCGTAAAACGGTGGACGACGCGGCGAAGCGGGCCGACCTCACCGAATTAAATCGGCGGCGGGACGATCTCGACCGGAAGATCATTGACCGTCGCTTGGCGCTCCAAAGCCAATTTATGGAGCCCTTGCGCCGGGCCTTGGCCGAGCGCCGGGATCAAGCCCTGGGCGACACCGCCGACGCGATGCGCGAGCAACGGGAAGTGATGTGGCGCACTTTTGAAAACACCTACACCTTCTACGGCGAACGGTTAATCCCGGAGGGGTTCCGCCTCCAATTCCGTTCCCGCGTGTTCCTTTCCTTGGCGGTGGTCGGGCGGCTGACGTTCACCGGGCTCTTCCTTTCCCAGGTGTTCTTCTTCCCGGCCCCCATCCTCACCGCGGCCTCGTGGGTGGTCCTCGGGCCCCTTCTGTTCAACATTTCCCGTTCATTTGTGGACCCGTTGTTGGTCATGGTGTTCATGATGTTCGGGCCTCCGCCGAAGGGTCACGCCCGCCTGGATTTCTTGGAGGTGGTTCGCGAACACGCCAAAACCCACGGCCGTCCCTACGCGTTTTCCGTGGAAGTCCCGAAAATGTCCGGGAACCCCCTGGATGGGTTCCTTAAGACCGACATCGCGGAGGAATTCCTCAAACCCACCGAAGCGGAGAAAAAAGGCATCGCGACGAAATTCGATTTAACCCCCGGATCGCCCCGGGCGGAACTTCGGCTGCCCCGAATCCTCTCCGATGAAGAACAAAAACAATTTCAAGAATTTGCCCGCGCGCGCTTGTGGGACGGATTCCGCTTGGACGTGGCGATCGAATTCGAACCGGTGTTGGAAAAAGAAATGTTGGTGGGGACGCGAGTCGACTTCCGGCCGTCCCCGGGCGTCGGTGATCGGTTCCAGTCCCGAGTGGGCGATGTTTTTGGGCGCGCCAAAGGGCCCGCCCAGCGTTTGGCGACCGAGGGGATCCGGATTCTCCACGACGAGTGGATCGAAATCGAGTCCCTGGAGGAGTACGTCAGCCCCATTGGCCCGGGCATGTACCCGGCCGAGACCGAAGGCGTGTCTGCCAATGAAGAAAAGACCTGGTCCAACCTCGGCCGGATGATCGAGGACGAGTACGGCTTGCCGATTTCCCTCTATTTCGACCGGTCGCCCAACGTCTCAGCGCGGTTCGATAACGTGGACGGTCAGGTGGTTCGGCGGGTGACGTACCGGTTTTCCGTCCCCCGGCAAAACCGGCCTGAAATCGCCCAAAACATTGATATGACGACGCGGTTTTTCGACACCATCCACCTCGAAGCCGACGTTTGGGCCGCCTACCGCCGTGTGGACATCGAGAACATCCGGCAGACCCTGCGCGACACCGCGGCCGAAGAATTCTCGCTGTCCTTCGCCATGCCTTCCAACACGGGCAACCCCCAGATGATCCAGTACGAACTGGAAAACTTGCAAAAGCTTCAATCGGAGCTCGACGCGGAATTCCCCGGCCGCGTGAGCTTCGTCTATTTCAATCAAGGGATTGAATGGGCCTCGGGGCTGGAAGGCAAATGGCGGGAGGCTCTGGCCGGAGAGGATCCGGTCAAAGCCCTGGGCGACCGCTTCACCGTTTTCGGGAAGGACGGGTCGCGGAATTACTTCACCGTGCAAGGCGCCGGTGTCCTCCATGTCCGAACGGACGCCAACGGTCGACGGGCGTTGGAAACGGTGTCCCGGGCCGAAGCGATCGGCAGGCTTAAAGAACTGGACATAGAATCGGTCGACACGGTGGTCCGTTGGGGACGGGGCGGTTGGGGCAAGAAATTGGGGAACGTGGCGGGCCTGGAGTGGATCAAGGCCGGCCGCACGCGCCCGCCGGCTTACACCAACATTCGCGCCCATGAACATTTCACCAACCCAGACGCGCCCATTTTCCCCAACGCCGCTCAATTGGCGGGGGACATTTTGGGGTATTTCCGCAACGAAGTGCTTGTTCATCGAGCGAACGGGACCACCGCACTCTTCAAAAGCGAACGTTCCTCGGACGTTGTTCAGTTAACCGAAAACGGGCAAACGCGCTCTCTGTCCCGAGCGGAGGCCAACAAAGCGCTGGCGACGGCGATCTCCGACTTCGCCACCGACCGCCTCTCGGACGCGCAGGACCGCCCCTTGGAACCCGATGACTTGAGCGTTGTGATGGACGATAAGAACTCCATTCTGCCGGGCGCGGTGGAAGCGGCCATCGGCGTGGCCGAGCACCCCGCCAACCGAGGGGTGGTGGGCTTCAACCCCGCCATCGAAGTGGACGCGCCGCGCAACACCCGGGGCGGATTGGCCGGTGTTTATTTCGCCAGCATTTTGCTCGATTACTTGGACAAATCGCGCTTGATTCACAACCAATACGACGCGCGGTTCAAGGCCGACCTCTTCGGCAACATGTCCGCCATGTACGGAAAAGTATTTAAGCGGGCGGCTTACGGTGATTCCTTCACGGACGAGCGTGTTACGGTGGCGCGCGCGTTGTCCCACGACTGGCAGGAAAGTCAATTTTCTCCGACCGAAGCCGTTTACGGCGATGTCGCCCACACGTTCCAATTGATGTCCCGCAGCCAAGACCGGGAGACCCGTCAAGCGTTCCAAACCTATCGCATGCGGTTGGGCGATCGCTACGAGCTCCTGCGGCTGGTTATGTCGCCGAAGTCCGACGGGAAGGGCGCCATCGCGGTGGACGTGCAGCGGGTGGACGAACAAGGGGAATGGGTTTCCTGGCGGACTTTCGAGGCCGCGGCCGATGAAGGGCCCAAACCGATGGTGCAGCGAATCGCGGCTTATCTCACGAACGCGATCGGTGTTCGGGAGCGGGACCTCTTGACGTTGGCGGGGGTGGTGGATCGAGACTTCCGTTGGTTGCGCGGCGACTTGCAAATGCAGGCCACCGCCAAAGCCTATGCCGGAGACGCTCTGCCGCACGCCCATCGCTATCACCTGGGGGGCATTAATTTCCGATTGAACGGAGACCCCTCGTTCCTGATCGTACTCGCGGCCCTGGTCCCGTTATGGATCTTCATGGATCAGGCGATTTTGACCAACGAGACGCTGGCCTACGTCCTTTTCGGCATCACCATGTTGGGCGTCGCTTTCCGAGGGCATTTCCTCTACCCCGCCTACTACGACGCCGTCAGCCGCGTCCGGATTGTTACGACCTCCCCCGCGGTGGGGAAACTCCTTTTCGCCGGGCTCCTCGTGGTGTATGGGGTAAAAAATTTCCTGATGTCGCTTTTGACGATTTCCGCGACGACTCTCATGTCGCTTCCCATCGCGATCAAGCGCACCTTTTACTTGGAGCGGGTGGCCAAGGTGATCGAGTTCGTCAAGAACGTGCCTTCGGTGTGGGTGACGTCCTCCGCCACCGTGGTCCGAGAAATGCTCGGCGTGAAAATCGGGGACACCTGGCGCAGCGAAATCTCCATGATGAATCTCGTGCTTTTCGGGACGCTGAGCTTTCTCGCCTTCGCCGGGCTCATCTACACCGGCAACATCTATTTCGGCGCCCTGTGGCCCCTGGGAATTTCCATCCTCGTGGCGTCCATGCTCACCGGGTGGATCGTGGCCCATTTCGCCGGGCAGGCCTACCGCCGGGACGACAAAAAAGCCATGCAGTGGCGCTGGTTGCAGGTGTACGGCCTCTCCGCCTTGATCGCCGGGGTTATTTTCTTCTCGCCCGTCACGACGTTCCTGACGGACACCAAGATCCAAGCCCTCCGCACGCCGCCCCCGGCCGAAATGGTGTTGAAACAGCTGGCGGACCCGGTGACGAAACCCCGGCCCTACGCGGGGGTCGACATTTCCGGGGGTTTGGCTCTCCAGGTCCAGCGAACCGAGCCCATCGCTCAGGAAGCCGCGCCGAAGATTTTGCAAGCCGCCACCAATGTGGGGGCGGGCATCAAGGCCGAGGTGTTCCCCGGCCTTGAATCCGTCAAACTCACCGGCCTTCCCAAGCTCGATCTCCCCCTGCCGGGGGACGTGAGGACGAGCCCCTACAGCAGCGCGCAATTCGAACCGCCGGAACCCCTCGGGATGCTCAAAAAACCCCAGTTGACCGAGGAACAAACCAAAAAACTGGCCTATCTCCTGTCCCAGCTCGACCTTATGAACACCGATTTGGTGAAGTGGGAAAATGTCGGCATCTACGGCGGCGCGACCGCGTTGATCACGTTGGAGCCCCACGCGGCCGTGGCTTTGAAAGTCGTTGATGTGGGGACTTATCTCAACATGCTTTCCAAGGGCTATCCCTGGTTGCGGGAGCCGATGGTGGCGAAATACTGGGCCCAGACCGCCTTGCTGATGGACATCAACGCCGCCCTCGGCGACCCCAATACCACGCCGCAATCTCAAGTTCGTTCGGTGGACGAAATCGCCCAGCTTCTCCTGTGGGACAAGATCAAAACCCTATGGAACCATGATTTCACGGCCCACGTCCAAAAAGGGCAGACCATGAAACACCCGAAAAACGACACGGTGCTCATCACCGAACAGGACTATAGAGAGCTTGCCGAGAAGGCGACGGATTCGCTCGATAAATACGAGGTGCTTTCGACGGCGGTCATTAATCTCCATTACGGGTTGGGATATCCGCTGGAAAAAATCACGCCGGACTTGGTCTGGCGATTCACGCGCTTGTCCTACGAGATCGAGAAAGCCTGGGAGGTGGTGGTGCCCAGCGTCGACGTCCGGCCGGTTCAGTTGTTCCCCAAGCCCGCGGCGAAGTTCCTCCGGGTGATGGGCAATATCACGTTCGTGCTGCCGGTGCGGATCCCCTTCCTTTCCGACGCCCACCTTGAAATGATTCCCATGGTGACGGCCTTTTACCAGGAGCCCGGGGGGCTGCAGGAATTCTTGACCCAGATGCTGGAACACAATGAAAAGAGCATCGCCGACCCCACGTCCGCGGACTACATGAAGACGTTCTTGGAACGGATCGGCGCCGATTACATCCAGCAATTCAGCGACGCCCAAAAATTCCCCGCGGACATGACTCTTTACAATTTGGTTCGTGACCGGATGACGGAGGATTTAAAAAAATTCAACAAAACGCCTTCTGAAAAAGACTTGCGCTTGGCTTACCTCCAAACCGAATACAACCTCGGCCGCATCGCCCTTTTCAACCGAACCAAAGTCCAATCCAAGGATATGGGCGAAATCCGCGCCGCCGCGTTGTCGGTGGCCCGTGAATTGAACACCGTTCAAAACATCGCCCGGTCGCTGGCCCCGAAGCTCTACGACACCCACATGAAGATGGAGCCGGGGGTCTTGGAGGTGGAAGGCATCATGCTCTACCTTTTGGAGGGGCAGCCGGAACGGAAAGCCGAATATTTGCGGGTCTTCCGGGATGTCCTTAAAACGTCCGAGTCCATCGCCGGGGATATGGCCCGGGGTCGCTGGAAGATGCCGGAAGCCTACACCCAACACGTGTTGTCTCTGCTGCCGCCGGCGTTGGTGGCCGACATGACGCCGAAAGCGCAGGAATACAACGTGCTTCGGGATTTGGCCATGCTCCATCTCAACATTCAAAAGAACGCCATCGTCAAAGCCGACAAAACCCCCCTCACTTTCCGGGAAACGGTGGACGCTCTCTTGGCGGTGCGCGAACGGGTGAAGGGATTGCGGGTTCCGGAAAAACCCGGCATCTTGGCCACGATGCTCCTGCATTCCTTGAAGATGAAGACGCTCCACCCGGAAGTCACCGACAAGGCCTATTGGGAACAGAACGTTTTGCCCACGCTTCGTTATTGGGCCGCTTGGAGCGCCAACCCGAAAATCATGAAAGCCATTGACGCGAGCCCCGCTTGGGACGCGTACCGGACCAAAATCAACGCGGAAATCGAGAAAGAGATGGGCGCGACCATTGAAGACGCCGAGGTTCGTCAATTCAACGCCGTTCAAAGCATGGCCCAATTGGTCGATGGCATCTACACCGCTTTCCCGAAATTGAAAAAAGAACACGCCGCCAACCCGTCGCGGGTGGCCGACCTGATGGTAACGCTCGCCCAGCGATCCCAGGCCTACGAATCCCTGTTCGCGGAATTGACGGAAATACCATCCGACGCCGTTGGTTTCCGCGAATATTACGTCGTGGCGGGCTACGAATTGAACGGGATGGGGAAGAAGTTTGATCCCAAAGCCGGGTTTGCCAAAGAAGTGGAAGGGTTTGTTCTTCGCCCGATCAATGATTTGTGGAACGCCGGGGTTTACGAATCCCTTCCTCAGAGCTTCATCGCGGCGATCCGCACCCGCATGCAAGACACCCAAGACCAGCTGGGCATCGGCGACCGCGAAATCAAAGAGATCGACTTGAAAATGCAGGTCCTCCAGGCGTTTTATAAGATGGCCACCTCGGCCATTTACAGCGACACCGCGCCGGCGCCTTTGCCGGCTTATTCCCCCGCTTTTCTGCGAACCGTGACCGCCGTGGGCAAAGAGCTCATCGGCTACGCAATGCAAATCGCCCAACAGACCCGGGGCTTGCCCCGCGTCAACGAATACGTCCTCAAAGAGCCCGGCATCCTTGAAAACGAATCCATCCAAATTTACCTTTTGAAAAAGCGGGCGGGATCGAATTTTAACCTGGCGAACTACGTGACGCACACCCGGTTGGTTTTCCAGAAAATCGACACCATCCTGCGGGATCGACCGGGATTGCTCCGTTCCGAAACCTTCGCGGCCTACCGGGGGGTGAAGTCAAGCCTCCTGTCTCCCCAGGCCAACGAGCGCATGACGGAGCGGGGCCGAGATTTCTTGGCCTTGCGGTCCTTGGCCAATTTGGTGATCAACGGCGAACACAACGAGATGCGCCCCGGCGGTGCCTTGGCGGCTCGAAGCTTGACGCCGGAAGGGTGGATGAAGGCCTATTTGGACACCTGGGACCATTTTGAGAACGCGCCCAAATACGGGGGGCAACGTTACACCCATGTGCCCTACCGCGAGGAAGGTTTCGCGGACATGGTCACCCTGCTCAAACAGAAATGGGGCTTCACGAAGTTCTGGGAGTCCTACTATTACGAGCGCCTCAATCAGGTGGAAAGGTTCATGTCCAACCCGGCGTTCGTCAAGTTTATTCGCACCGCGGGCGGGCCTGGGGAAAAACTTCTCTGGGTGATCAACGACGACATATTTCGAAAGTCGGGGATCCGTTTCGCCCCGGATCATCCCATTTTCACTTTCAACGGAGTGATCGGGCTGGCGGAAATGTTCATCGACGCCGGTAAAAAATTCCCGGGGGCGGAGGTCAACTACCAATTGCTCGCGTCCCGCTACCTGCGTTATTACGATCTCTTTCACAGCGCGTCCCCCGCCACGGGGAAAATCCGTTTCCCCAACCTCCCCTTCCAGGAAGAAGGATTTATCGAAAGCCTGGTGACCGGCGGATACAATTTCGAAGCCAACGGGGGGCGGTTTGAAGACGAACTGCGCATCATGAAATTGCAAGACGTCGACGCCCTCATGGGAGCGAAATTCCTCGACTTGGACGAGAAGCTGGGCGACCTCTTTGTTCGCGGCTACCTCGAAGGGATCATTCGCGCGGAATCCACGGTTCCCCCGGGCGTCAGCATGCCCGTCATCGACTTTTTCATCCTTCAAAAAATCGTCGGCTTGGGGCAAACCTACAACATGTTGACGGGCCCTTCCGCCGGGCCGGGCCAACCCAGTTCCGTGGACGTGAAAGCGGACATCCCGGTTCTTAAAACGGCCGCCCGCGCGTTGGTCCACGTTCACCATGGCGTCCGTCAAAAAGGCGCGGACGGCAAAGACCTGTATCCCAAACTTCGGCCCGTTTTCGACATTTTGGGAGAATCGGAGAAATGGGTGGGCCGGATGAAAGCCACGGGATTGATGGAAGAGTCCCGGTTCTCGGAAATTTTCACGAATTACATTGATGTGTTGGAACGGCATTACGATGAACTGAAGGGAACGTACCTGCAGCCGGAGCAAGGGACCGCGGGGGGGCGCTACCTGGGCGAATTGGGAACCTACCTGCGGGTGTTGAAAGAAAACCTTCAAAAAGACGCAGCGGCGATCGAGGCCCGCTTTGTCACTCGGTCTCAACAGGATCGACGTTTGGGGCTTGGGGCCGAGCTGGAAGATGAAAAAGCCGGCGGCACCGACGAAGAAAAGAGATCCCAGATCGTGTTCGTGCGTCCGGAAATCGACGAAAGCCAGTTCATATTGGACGCGGGGTACATCATCACCGAGATCGTCCGCGACATGAACCACGAAATCGCCGCGGCGGGGGCGCCCGCTCTCAAAAACGTCACGGTCGACGGGCTCCTCAACCACTACTTCAAGACCCTGAAATATCTGAAAACCGGGCAATACAAGGACCAGATCATCCGGGTGCAAAGCTATCGGGATTCGGAAAGCCTCGGCCGATTGAATGGAAAAATCAACAACTACGCCATGCGGTTTGCCTTCATCGATTTTCTCGTTTACTCGCCCCAAGCCGACGCCCGGTTGAAGGAGTTCTTCGCCGGCAACGGGCTGACCTCGGTGGAACAATTTATTGACCGCTTCTACGCCAACCTCAAAACGGTCCAGACCACCGACGGGTTACGTCAGGCGTTGGACGAACTGCGGAACGCCAACGAATATTCGGCGGAGGGTGTCGAGTTCAGTTACGCGATGATGTTGACCTTGAACCATCGCATTTCCCCGGAGACCCTTCAGAAAGTGGCGGCGCGAATCCCCGACATTTTGCGGGATTACAACGATTTTCTCCTTCGCGGTGAAAAAGGACCGTCGATGAAATTCCGTGTCGACTCGGCGGTTGTTCTTTATGAGGCGCTGGCGCGGGAATTGGCGTCAGCCCGGCCCTTGGGAGAAACGGGCGATCGCATCGAAGTGAAACAAAAAAGGACCAACGCCCCATGGATGACCAACACGGTGGTGAAAGCGGTGTACGGCAACCTCTTTGGGATTTATCTGGACGAAAAGATCCCCGAACACGAAGCGTTCTTGAAAGAGTGGGAACGCAAAGCCTTTGGGCAAGATTTGAAATCTGTGGTTCAACAATTAGCCGCCCAAAAAGACGTTTTCGGCCAAAAAAATCCGTACTTGGACGAAGTCGCCAAAGTCGACAAGTCCATTCAAGAATTGACCGTCAAAATGGAAGCCGCCAAGCGGGATCTCCGCCAATCCCTGGCCGAGGACTATGAAACACAAATTCGGATCCTTCAACAGATTCGGGCGGGCCTTGAGGAACGGGTGGGGTATTTGATCCAGTTGGGAGAAACCTTGGACCAAACCTACGCCCAGGGGGTGAACGAGAAGAACCAAGCCGCTTTTGAAATGCTGCTTTTGTTGTCCTTGGCCGGTTTCGGTGTCGGTCTCTGGAGTCTGGCGCGACGAGGGCGGCTTCCGGCCCGGGACGGGCTTTCCGGTTTGGCCCGGCTCCGCGCCGACCTGGACGAGCTCAACAAGCGCCGCGTCGGCATCCCCACGTTGAGCAACGCGGCCTTGGCCCTGTACCTGGGCCTCCCGGTGGCTTACGGATTAATTTTTGGCGTCGGGTTCGCCCCGCGGCTTTACCAAGACACCCAAGCTGTTTTGTCCCGAGCCCCCTACCAGTTTGAGGCCCCCGCGGAATCCCGCGATCGCGTGTTTGAGGGGCAGGGTTTCCAGGTTCGACAAAGCCAAGAAAATCGCGGCGGACGGCCTGTGGTGGAACACAAAATTACCAGCGGGGGGTATTTGATCGGTCGTGTGGAAGTTTCGACCGGTTATGCCGAATTTGTTCCCGGGGCGATTCCCGGCGTTGGGGGCGTGTCTTATCCTTTGAATCCCGGGCCTTCCTTGGTCCTGGCGGGGTATGGGGAAACGACCCCCGCGGGGAAGAAAACCTATCAATACGGCGGGCAGCTGTCCAACGTGACCTACCGCGTGGATGACGCGGGGCGGTTGGTCCTATCGGCCACCTTGCGCGATGCCGGCGGGGCGTTTGCGTCGCCGAATTTCCAAATGGCCATCGGGGTGGCCCCCGGCACCACCCGGGTGACCGTGTCGGGAGATTTCACGGCGCGGCGCGACGTCAACCTCAGTGAATTTAACATTGGTAGCCTGAATTCCCAAAGTTATATCGGAAAGCCCAACGGGCCGCCGTCGCCTGCCGACCGCTCGCTGTCCGTGGAAGCCCTGGGGGCCTCGGGCAACCGGTATTACTCCTACTTCGGCAACGAGCAAACGCTCCCGGCGAACGGGCTGACCACCTGGAACGTCCAATCGGTTTCGTTGGGGGGCACGGCCTACAACAACACCCCCAACGTGAAATTGATTCCCGATCAGGTCGTCGTTAAAGACACCACCGGAAAGACCACCCGGGTGACGCCCGTGGCCACCTACACCCTCTTGCCTCAACAGGCCAGCGCCCGGGACAACATCGCCATCGCCCCGATTGTGGGGGGGACGGCGGACTTGCCCGTCCGCACCGGCGGCACCATCCAGGTTCGCTACACCGTGGATTACACCCCCGTGGTTTTAAAAGAGGACGGGACCCCCGCTCCGATTAATGGTGGAGCCGTCGCGCCGCAAAATCAGACCGCTCCGCAAAAACAGGCCGCGCCGGCGGCGCCGAAGGCGACCGCGTCGGCGCCCGCCCCCGCCGCGGGCGTCGACACCGGCACCCCGTGGGCGCAAAGTGTGCTGAGGTTTGCCCCCGCGGCGGCCGCGCTCTTGGCCAGTTTGTTGGTGGGGGCTCTCGCGCTCCTTTGGTTCCGCCGAGGGCCCAAAGCCCCCCCCGCGGCGACGGAGCGGACCGATCCCGAATTCTCGCCTCAAGGAACCCCCGGGGCCACCGCCCCGCTGGATGTGGATCTGCCCGCCGACGCGCTTGATGACGTCGACTTGGGGCTTGATATCCCCATCCCCGGGGAGGACACAACGGATGTTGATATGGACATGAATTTCGACGTGGTCGCCGACGGCGACCAATGGAACGACCCGAAAACCTTCGTGTCGTTTGCCTTGATGATGAACGAAGGCGCTCCGGCGATCTGGGATGTGCGCCGTCACCAAGTGGTGTGGGAACGCCTCGGGACCGACCCCTTGGCCCGCGCGGAAGGGATCCCCCTGACCGTTGTGACCGACGCCGAGGGGTTGCCCAAGTTCGGCCCCCGGATCGAAACGGTGACCGAGTGGCCGGTAAAAGCCATTCGTCTCCGTGGCGCCGACGTCGGCGGGGATCTTCCGCTCCTCTTGGAGGCTGTTTTGAACGCTTTGGGAAATCGCGAAATCACTGTTTTCGGCCACAGCGACCAAAACGGCGTTATCCTGACCGTGTTCCCGACGGAACGACGGGTGGAAAGCGAAGAGCACGCCCTCCTCGCGGGGGCCTGGGCGGGCGCCGATCCGGCGGAGCTTCGCCGACGCCTGGCCGATCTGAATTTAACCGCGGAGGCGTTTGAGGATCTGGTTCGAGCGGTGACCGAGCGGGTGAACGGCCTCGAATCCTTTGGTGAAAAATTGGGACGCGTGTACACCCGCGATGTGGCCGGAGGGCACATCGCCCTCTCGGGGAATGACGCGTTGCAAGCGCGACGATCGAAGGCATTCGCCGCGGTGTTGAACCCCTCCCGCGCCGCCGCCGAGACGGCGAATTATGTGGATGATCCGTTGAACCCCGACCGCTTGGCCCCCGCCCGCGCGCGATTGCGGTGGGATGACCGTTTGATCCGATCCAACGACAATCCCCCCGTCCCCGGGGCGTTGTTGGACGTGAGCGAGGAGGCCCTGGAGCCTCAGGAGTGGACCCCCCGCGGCGCTCGGCATTTCATTCAATTGCTTCGCCAAGCGGCCGGCTATGTGGTGTTTCGCAACGAAGGGCGCACGCCGGAAGCCTCCGGCGCCTCCGTGCTTGATCGCGATCATAATCAATTGGTCCCCGCGGCGGTGGTCAACGGACTCACCGGCGGGAAGTTGGCGGTGGAGTCCACCCCGCGCCTCTTTTTGTGGGAAAAAGAAGGGGTTCGCGTGGAAGAATTGCAGGGGGGATGGCATGGTTTCGTCGTGTCTTCCGACGCCACCGGCACGGGTCTGGAACGGGGGCTCGAACTCGTTTCCCGGGCGTTGAATGTGGGCGCCTACGGTCAAGGTCTTTCGGGCAGCGTGGCGGGGGCCGCCCTGGTCGGCCTGCGACGGGAAAACGGGTTTTCAATTTATGTGATCCCCCGCCGGGCCGGCGGGGACGCCCGCACCGGGGCCTTGGAATTAGCGGGGCTCTTCGTTCTCCGTTCGGCAGAAGAATTCAACGCGTGGAACGCGGACGCGGCCGCCGCGCGCGTCCGTTCCGTGGGCGTTTCCGATCGGGAATGGGCGATTTATCTACGCCGGTTTCACGGTCAAGTCGCGGTGGAGGGGCGGGGTCCGACGGGTCGCGGTCCTTGGGGCACGCTGTTCTTCGGCTTGGCGGTGTTGGCGCTCCTGGCCGTGAGCGGGGACGCATACGCCGCGGATTTCGTTGTCTCCAATCCCGTTTACGCTTCCGGAGTTTTGGGAAGTTTCCCTCTGGGTGGTTTGTTCCTCCTTTTGGTGGCTGTTGCGACGGCTCGGTTGTCGGCGCTTCGTGAAGCCGCGAAGACGGTTCGTTTTAAATCCGTCCAAACCGTTCGGGCGTCCGTGGGGCTCGTGGCCCGTGGAACTGAAAAACTTCTCCAAACGGTTCTCAACCGGCCGGTGGCCATCGCTCTGGCCTTCGCCGCCCTTTTCGCTCTCTCCGGCGCTCCCGCCGCGGCCGCTTCCGTGGGCGCGGCCGAATCCGGGGCTGTGGCTTCGTCGGCCCTCCCTCTCCTGGCGGGCATGGCGCTGGCGGCCATCGCCGGCACGGGCTTGACGGCGGGGCGGTTGTCGTTGCCCGGCTTGCCGAATGTGCGGACCACGTTCGATCTTTTCAAATTGGCGCCCCGGGACGGGTCCCAAAACGGCGTGGCCTGGGTGGTCGACCTGCCTCGCAATCAGTTCGACGCCGAAGTCGGCGTCCGATTGCTGAACGAAATTCGCTCCGCCGCCCAGGACGCCCCCGACCGCAATCACAGCCTGACCCTGGCCATGCCCAACCCGCCCGCTGACGCGCAAGCGCTGGCGGCTTTGATCCGCACTTTCCGCGAACAGGCCGCCCAACTGGAGGGACTGCCTCAATCCTTCGTTGACCGGTTGGCTATCAATGTGGTGGCTCGCGCGGAGACGCCGCTCAAAACACGGCTCGCCCAATTGGCCGGCTCCCACCGGTTGGTGGTGGTGGCCCCCGCCGGCGAAGGCGACTTCTGGCGGAACCTGGGCTTTGCCGAGGTTCTTTATCTGGTGAACGCCCTCCTGAACACCGCTTCGGACGTCGTGCTTTCGGGCGCGGCGGCCGACGCCGTCGCGGCCGAAATGGCCAAATCCGGACAAACCGTTTCCCGTGACGCCCAGGGCCGCGTGGTCCTCAAAGGCGCCGTCACCGCCCTCGAATCCATCGAAAACGAGAAGCGGGCCATCGAGGCCATCAACCAAGCGGCGTAATCCCGTTTTTTTGCTACACTCCCGACGGGCCCATTGCCGCCGGGGCGCGCCCCATAAAACGTTGGAAGGACCCCTTGAAAAAAGCCCTTTCCGTCCTCCTATCCCTTCCTTTGACATTGCACGCTCTGGCCGGGCGTTCGCCCGTGCCGGAAACGGTGCAACAGGCGCGGCTCGTCCGTTTTAAACCCGCCGTTGCCAAAACCCTCAACCCGGACCTTCCCGACACCGAATTTCTAACGACCATCGCCCGCGACACCTGGGGCTATTTCCGCGACGTCGTGGACCGGGAAAACGGCATCCCCTTGGACAACGTGTTGATCACCCCCACCCACACCAAGGTGATGAGCTACACCTCGACCACCAACATCGGTCTCTATTTGATGTCTCTCGTTGCCGCGCAGGATCTCGGGTTCATCTCTTTTGCGCAGGGAGAGGCCCGGGCCCGCAAAGCCTTGGACACCCTCAAGAAGCTTCCGCGTTGGGAGGGGCAGTTCTTCAACTATTACGAAACCATCACCTTGAGCCCCAGCAGCAAGTTCGTCTCCTCGGTGGACAACGGTTGGCTCGCCGCCGGGTTGGTGGTGGCCGCCCAGGCCTACCCGTCGCTGCGGGAGGACGCCGAGGCCCTGCTGGCGGAATTGGATTTTTCGAAACTTTACGACGCCGAGGCCGGCCAGTTGCACGTGGGCTACGAAGCCGACAAGCGGGCCCTGACCAAAAATCACTACGGCCTCCTATGCACCGAGCCTCGGGTGACTTCCTATATCGGCATCGCCAAGGGCGACCTCCCCATTTCCCATTGGTACCGGGTGTACCGCACGCTCCCCGCCGATTGGACCTGGCAAAACCAGGTCCCCCGGGGCGTCAACCGCGCGGTGGAGGGGGTCGACGTTTTTTACGGTTTTTACCGCCACGACAACCTGCGATTCGTGCCCTCCTGGGGCGGCAGTTTGTTTGAATTTTTAATGCCGACGCTCGTATTGAACGAGCGGGAATACTCCCCCGACGGTTTGGGCGCCAACAACCGCGCCGCCGTGGAAGCTCAAATTCACTACGCTCAGGTCACCAAACGGTATCCGGCGTGGGGGATCTCCCCCTGCGCCACCCCCGATACCCCCCAAGGCTATAAAGAGTACGGCGTTTCATTCCTGGGCGCCAAGGGGTACCCAGACGACGGGGTGGTCACTCCCCATGTGAGTTTTCTCGCCCTGGACGTGGCGCCGGAAGAAGCCATTGAGAACATCCGCCGTTTGGCTCGAATGGCCGGCCTTTACGGCGAATATGGTTTTTACGATAGCGTGAACGTCCGCACGGGGAAAGCGTCCCCCCGGTTTCTCGCGCTGGACCAGGGCATGACCCTGGTGGCGTTGGCCAACCATTTGAAAAACGGTACCGTTCGCAACCGTTTCATGGCCCACCGTCTGATGAAGGAACGGGTGGACCTCTTGTCGAACGAAGTTTATTTTGAACCTTGATGACCGTCTTGGGCCTGGGGACTCACCCCGCCCCCGATTTGACGGCGCCCTATTTCGTTGACGCCCTGGGCGGTTTGGCGGAAGGGCTCCCGGGGTGGACGGTTCAGGTCAACCCGACCGGGGTCGTGGACGCCTGGGTGCTGCTGGCGCCGGCCGACCGGCCGGGGGGAATCCGCCCCGAAACGCCCGTCGTGGTGGTCAACGGCGCGCTGGCGGGGTGGCCCTCGATCGACGTGGACAACGTCGCGGTGTCGGCGGCCATGGCCGACTTTTTGTGGGCGAGGGGCCATCGGCGCTTCGGGTTCGTGGGCGGCAAGCGGGAAATGGCCAACGCCCGGGACCGGGAAAAAGGGTTTCGAGACGCCTTGGCCCGGCGCGGCGCCTGGAGAGGCGACTGGTTTTGGGACGGGCGGTTCGACCGCGCCAGCGGCCGCGCGGCCGGGGACGCTTGGCTCGCCGCGACGGATCGCCCCACGGCGGTGTTCGCGGCCAACGATCACATGGCGCTCGGGGTTTTGGACGCGGCGCGGGCGCGGGGGACGCGACTCGCGGTGGCCGGGTTCGACGACATTCCCGAAGCCGCCGCCACGGGGTTGACCACCGTGCGTCAGCCGGTGGGGGCCATGGCGCGCCGCGCGGGGGAATGGGTTCTTCGTTGGCTCCGATCGGGCCGGGCGGCGGTGCCGAACAGGGAAATTTTCGCCGCCGAGCGCGTGGAACGCGCGTCGACGGATTTTAACGAGACGGTGGAGGAAACGGCGTGAGCCTCAACTGGCAGTTCCTCAAATGGATGAGCGTGTTTATCGTGGGCGCGATCTTCGTCGTGTCCACGGAAAATCTTTCCGGTCGGGTGACCGACGCGGCGGGGCCGTCCGTTTACGCGGCGCTCAAGACCCTGCGCAGCCCCGACGCCTCCCACGGATTCGCCGTGGACAACACGGGGCCCGGCGGCCGCACCTACACCAAACCCACCAACATCGGTCTGGACATCTTGTCGACCCTGGCCGCCGTCGAACGCGGGCAGGAAGATTCTTTCCACGCCCGGGAACACATCCGCCGCGTGGCCGCGGGCTTGGCCAAGATACGGACGTACAAAGGGATTTTTCCCGAATACATTAAGTTGGCCGCGGACGGGGCCTTCGCCGACACCGACAACGGGCGCATGCGCGTTTCCTCGGTGGACTCGGCCTGGCTCCACTTCGCCTTGAGCGTGGCCGAGGCGTACTACAAGAAAACCGATCCGCTTCTCTCACGGCGCTTGGGTGACATGGTGCGGGCCGCCGATTACACGCTCTTTGTCCGGGAGAACAACACCCGGTTTCGCCACGGGATGACGCTTTCCTCCGAGGACGATTCGGTCTTGGAGGAGTGGCCGTTCAATTACGACAACAAGAACAGCGAGGCCCGCCTCCTGGTCGTTTTCTTGACGGCCATCGGCAAAGTGCCGGAAACCGTCTGGCGGGAAATGACTTACCGTTACACCGAGGCGGCGGGTCTGCCCGTGGCCGAAGGATGGGCCATGAGCGCCTTTGTGGAGTTGGCCGCCAACAGTTACTTTGACGAAGGCCGCCTGGCCGCCCGGACCCTGGGGCGCAGCCACGCCAATTACGTGGCGGCCTCCCAGCGCATCGCGACCGAACGCGGGTACAAAGTGTTCGGCTGGGCGCCCTGCTACAGCCCGGACGACCAATACAAGGAGTATGGTTTAAACAACCCGGACGTGGCCACGCCCTACGCCGCGGCGCTCCTCACCACCGTCGACGCGCCGGGGGCCTCGCAAAATTTCTATAAATTAGTACAATCCTTGTCGTCCCCCGCGGGACCCGCGCCCTTCCCGGACGCCGTGGACCCGCGAACGGGCGATGTGTTGAATCGCCGCGCTCTTTCCCTGGACCAAAACCTTCTCTACCACGCCCTCGCCAAGGACACCCTGCGGGATCTTGTCTCCCGCGCCGAATGGGCCCGCGAGGCCGCGCGTTTGATTTCCCGCGTGGACGAGTGGCATCGGCCGTTGCCGAATTAGCCCGCGCGGGCGTTGGCGCCCGGCGGGTCCAAGGAACGCGAAAGGAACACAGATGCGAACAATGACGTTTCGCCGAAAAAAGTTTCTTCTGAGCGCGGTCCCGACGCTCCTCGCGGGGATCGCCGCCGCCACCAATCTCCATAATTTCGACAACCAGCCTCTGGTGGTGAACGCCACGGACACCGGAGCCTCCATCACGATGTCGACCGCGCCGGGCGTCAACGGCCGTTCCCTTCAGGCCCGGTTTGATTTGACGGCCGGACACTGGGCCAGCGTGGCGTTGGATGTGGAGGGCGTCGACCGCTGGGCTTTGGGGGCCACGGGGGTTCGTTTCCGATACCGCATGACGGGCCCGGCGCGCGCCCTTGAGTTTGAGTTGGCCGATAACGACTCCCCGCTCGACACCGCTTGCACCAAGATTAAAGCCAACCTTGTGCCCACCGCGGACGGCGACTGGCGCACCGTGACAATCCCGTGGGGAAGTTTCGGCGCGGCTTCGGGCGGAACCGGCGGCTTCGACGCCACATCCATCACTTTCTTTAATTTCATCATCAGCCGCGGCGCGGGCGCGGACGGATCGGGCGCGGTGGATCTGGACGATGTGGTGCTGGTCGACGGGGGCGGCAACGTCGTTCGTGTTCTGGATGATTTTTCATTGGACAAACCCGATGTGGTTTATATTGAATGGGCCGAGGACGGCCAGTTTCCTTTGTCCATCGTGGCGGATGACACGGCCCCCGGCAACCGGGTGGGCCGGTTTGATTACACGTTGACCGGGGCGGTCAACTACGGGGGAGCCCTTCGGGCCCTCAACGCCAATTTGCTGGCGGAAAAAAATCTACGGTTCTCCTTCAACGGCACGGGCGCCAACGCGGACATCGAAGTGAAATTGAAGGACATCGACAACACGGTCTATGTTCGCCGGCTCTCGGATGTGACGGACACGGGCGGGGCATGGAAAACGGTTTCCTTGCCGCGGGAAAGTTTCACCTTCAATGGGTTGGGCGCCGATGCCTTGTTGAACCTCCGTCGGATCAAAACCATCGAACTCGTTTTTTCCCGGGGGGAATCGTCGACCGGGACCGTGAGGGTGGACAACTTGGAAACGGTCGCGCCCACCTCCATCGACAAACAAAGCCTCGGCAGGATCTTAACCGCCGTGGTCACTCCCGCCAATCCCTTTTCACCCAACGGCGACAGCCGGAAAGACGATTTCTTCGTGAATTACACCCTCGTCGAAGAGGCGCGGATGGTTTTCCGCGTGTTCGGCTTGCACGGCAATCCGGTGCGCGCTGTGGATCTCGGATCGGTAGCCGCCGGGGCTCAGTCGATCCTCTGGGACGGCCGGGGGGATGACGGTCGGACGGTGCAAAACGGCATGTACTTCTTCACGCTGGAGGCGGAGGGCGCGAGCGGCAAAGAGACCTTCCGTCACGTGGTCGGGGTGGTGAAATGAACATTCGACGAATTCTCGCGGTCGCGGCGATCCTGTTGACCGGTTTTTCCGTTCGGGCGGCTTTTGATCCCCTGGGTTACGGGGCGGCGGCCAAGGGCATGGGAGGGGCCTACGTGGCCCTGGCTGATGACGGTAGCGCCGCCTATTGGAACCCGGCGGGGTTGTCGCAAGTCGACGATTCCCAGATCACGGCGTCCCTGGAGGATTTGTACGGCCTGGGGCTGTTGCGCTACACCACCGCTGGCTACACCCATCCCCGGGTCGGCAAAGGCGTTCTCAGTGCCCACCTGCTCCACCTGGACACGACGGGGGAAGCCGATTTTGTTAATTACGCAGAAAGCACGTATCTGGTGGCCTACGGCCGCCGCGTCTGCTGTCAGTCCCTGTCCGTTGGGGCGGGCCTGCGGTATTACAACGCCACGTCCGATGAGACCACGGGCACCGGACTGGGCTTCGACGTGGGTGTTTTGTTCCAACCCTGGGACGGCCGCGTGCGCTTGGCCGCCGCCTGGCAGGATTTGAACCGCCCCCGTATTGATTGGGAGACCGGCGCGCGGGACCGTTTGCCCTACACCCTGCGAACGGGTGGGGCTCTCCGCCTCTCTCGCGGCGCGGATCTGGCCGTCCAGTATGATAAACGATACGCCGAAAACGCGACCTGGCGGTTCGGCGTCGCTCAGCGGTTATGGAAAGACACCGTCGCTGTCCGCGCCGGTCTTCACCGGTCCCGGGGCCAAAACGAGTGGGGCGCCAGCCTGGGCGGTGGTATCCGCTACAAAAAAATTGATTTCGATTACGCCTGGGACACCCAGGACAGCCTGGGCGACGCCCAAACCTTTTCCATCGCCGTGAGGTTCGGGCCGTGAAGCGTCTTCTTTTTTCCCTGTCGGCTTTGATGCTCGCGGCCAACGCCGTGGCGGGTCCCATCGTTATCGACCAGTTCAACGATGCGAAACAAGAAAATGCCCTGGGCGGCGCCACGGGCGCTTGGTATGACCCCGAAGACAAAAGCGCTTTTTGTCGCGCGGATGCCGATGGCGAGGTGTTCTTCGGCTTGGCCGGCCGTGCGTTGCGGTTGGAATACAACATCCGCAGCCAGCGGGAAAACACATCGGTGCCCACCAATTACTCGGTGGCGTTTCCGGTGGCTGTTTCGAACCCGGCTTTCAACGGCTATTACTCCATTTTCCCGCCTCAAAACCTGGAGCGGCACACCCATCTCATTTTTTGGGCCAAGGGCGACAGCGATCGGGGGTATCCCCGTTCTTTCAAGGTTGAGATCAAAGACGGCGAAACCGCCGGGGGGGTGATGGTCGAAGGCCTTACCGACCGCTGGCGTCGCTACGCGATTCCCCTCCGCGAATTTCACGGGATACGGAATTGGGCGAACATTAAAGAGTTTGTCATCGTTTTTGCTTCGGAATCCAATCGCAAAGAAGGCGTGATTTATCTCGACGATATTTATTTCGCTGAGAGCGAGGAGCAAAACTTGTCTTTGCCCGCCGAGGAATGGGTGGCCGTCGAGCCGGATCGACCCTTGGCGGTCGACGGCGATGTCCGTGATTGGCCCAAGCGCGCTTGGCGCGACGTTTCCGACGCTTCGCGGGTGGAGTTGGGCGCCCGATCGGGCAAGAAAGACGCGGCAGCGCGTTTCGCGCTCGCCTGGGACGCCCAAAACCTCTATTTGGCCGCTCAGTTGACGGACAACGAAATTGTCAATAACGAAGAGGGCGACGCCCTTTGGAGGGGCGACTGTTTGGAGGTTTTTTTGGTGCCCTCGGGAACAGAGTTCGCCTGGGGGGACCCCGCCGTGTTCCAGTTGGGGTTCGCGCCCGCGTCGGCCGCCGGCAACCCGGGCCGATGGGCGTGGTTTCAGCGCCGGGCGCCCAAAGAATCGGAGACGCGGGTGGTTTGGTCCAAAGACCGACGGACGGTGGAAATCGCCGTCGCTTGGTCCTATTTGAAAATCGCCTCCGGAGTCAACCGGGACATGGGGTTGGCGTTGGCGTTCCATGACGCCGATCTCAAGGATGGGACCCCTGAATGCAAACTGACTTGGAGCTTCGGCACCACGGGCACGCGCCGTCACCGCGTTGGAAAGTTGGTGTTGCGATGAAATCGATTCCTCGTTTCTTGTTGGCTCTGGGTGTTTCCATCGGCGCCGTCTTGGTTCGCGCCGAGTCTGTTTTGACGGTCGCGGATTTCGACGCCACCACCCCGGACACGTTCTCCTTTAAAGACGAGCGGGGCAGCGTGTTCGCGGTTTCGCCGGCCTACCGCGACGAAACCAACAAAAAAGGGAACCATCTCGGGATTCGTTACGACATCCAGTCCGGGGGTTACGCCGGGTGGGGCATTGCCCTTCGCGGCGCCGGGGCGTCGGGTTACCGCTATCTGGCTTTCGACCTCAAGGGCGAAAAGGGTGGGGAAGTGTTCGACATCGGTCTGCGGGATATGAAGGCCCAGGAACGGAAACGGTCCATCGCCCAGTTCACCGACACGCCGAAACGTTGGCAGCGGATTTTTATTCCCTTGACCGAATTTAATGGGGTAAACCTAACCACTTTGGAAAACATGAGTTTCACGTTTGCCCCGAAACAAAGCGGGAAAATTTTCATCGACAACGTCGCCTTTGAGGGCGCGGCCGAGAGCGCCGGGTCCGAGGCCGCCCTGGGGAACAAATTGGTGGTCGATGGATTCGACCGCACCAACCCTGACCAGGCCTACCGGACGTTCGCGGGCGATTCGTCGCAGTTGACGTTGACCTCCTCCCGGATCCTTTTTGATGGGGATTATTCCATGGAAATGCAGTACCGCTTGGTCACCGACCGCCCCTGGGGCAGTTGGGTCAGCGCCTTGCGCCAGCCGGACCAGCCCTTGAACTGGTCCGGACTGGATGAAATCAAGATCTGGGTCAAGGGCGACGGCGGGGATAGCCATTTTCGGTTCCGCTTCACGGAGTCCGACGGCGAGATCTGGGAGTTCATCGACAAGAAAGTTCTCTCGGGCACGCGGTGGACTCTGGTCACCATGCCGGTGCGCGAGTTTAAAATCGTCGGCCAACCGCCCAAGGACACCCCGCCCGATCTGTCGGGCGTCAAATCCTTTGAAATCGGCATCGTGAGCCCCGCCTCGAGCCAGACCGCCGGTGGCAAGACGTCCTCCGGCCGCGTGTGGGTGGACCTGCTTTACGTGACCGGCTCGGCCCTCAAGGCGCCCGGCGTGGTTCCGGCCGCCGCGCCGGCTCCGGCGGGCGCTCCGGCGGCGGCCGTCCCGGCCGTTCGCCCCCAAGGTTTGGCCGCCGGAAACGTTGACTTCAGCCTGCTCGCCTTCACCGAATATTTCTTTTCGCCCGAGACCAAATCCCAGGTCAACCACTACGCCAAGCTCATCACCACCGGAAAACTGGGCAAGTTCAGCGCCCGGGTCGAGATCGGTTCCCAATCCCAAGAGTTCGGCCAGGCCTCGGCCTTCGTGGGCACGGCTCAGGAAGCCACCGTTAATCGTTTCGCCTCCTTGGAAATGCCGAGTTATCAGGTGTTTGTGACCAACGTGCACCCCCAAATCACGCTGATGACATTGGGCAATCAATTCATTGATTACGGGGTCGACGTGTTCGCTCCGGTCTTCGGCTTCAAGGGGTTTTCCGGTGAAGGCGATTGGGAGCGCTTCAACTATCACGCCTTCGTTCTGAAACACACCTTGAATGGGTTCACCGGGGGTGGGCGGGTTCTCTATTACCTTCCGAATTGGCAATTCAAAGGCCAGGTCGTTTATTGGGAACAAAACGCCCGCAATGCCTCGGCCAGCCAGGTCAGCGGCGGCCAACTCGAGCCGCTGGACGACAGCGGGGCCTTGAGCTTGGAGCGGGTGGCCCAGGACGCCGTGTATTCCGTCAATGCCACTGGCCGGCTTTGGGACCAACGTCTACGTCTTGAGGGGCTATACGGCTACAACGACTACCGCCAATCCGCCACGGCCGACTACACCGATCCCTTTAACCCGATTTTCACCGCCCCGCTGGACCCCGTGATCAAAACCGGCGGCCATCTGTTGCGTCTCAAGGCCGAAACGGACGGTTGGCCCTGGCGCGGCATGGGGCTCTCCTACAGCTGGCGCGATATCGGCACCGGTTACAAACCCCATTACCGACAGACCCCCGAATACTACGACGACACGGATTCCGATCAATTCGGACATAACCTGATCATGGTGCAACGCAAGGGCGGATGGGTGTTTTCAGGGGAAATCGATCGCATGCAACGCCATTCCAACTCCGACTATTACCGCAACAAAGCCAAATGGGGCGTGGGTTATTACGGTTACCGCGGCATGGACGTGTCCGTTACCCAGGATGTCCGGCGGGAGATCTACAAATTCACGAGCGACCGATCGGTGTTCACCACCGATAAAAACGATAAGATCATCGGCACCGAAATTTATGTCCGTGCCCAAATGTCCTCGCGGGTGGCCGGTTGGGTAAAACCACGTCAGGAGCGGATCTGGCATCCCGCTTCCAACAACAATTTCACCCTCGATAGCCTGCAGGCGCGTCTCGAATATTACATCGCCAACAACGCCAAGTTGTTCGCGGACCACAAAATCACCCGTTACGACAATCCCGCCGGGGAACCCCAGGGGTTCCCCTACGACGACAACTTCACCCGCGTTTCCTTCGAAGTCACTTTCTAGCATGATGCGCCGCCGCGCCCTTACGCTTGCCGCGTTGCCGCTGGCCGTTTGGGTCGGCCGGGCCGCGGCGGAAGGGCCCCTCGTTGTTTGGGCCATGGGCGAGGAGGGCAAGAAAATCGCCCAAATGGCGCGCCGGTTCGAGGCGCTCCACCCCGGCGTGCGCATCGAAACCCAGGCCGTCCCCTGGGAGGCCGCCCACGCCAAATTGCTGACCTCCGTGGTGGGGGGCATTCCGCCCGACGTCAGTCAGCTCGGCACCACCTGGATGGCTGAATTCGCCGCCATGGGCGCCTTGGAGCCGGTGGACGCCCGGGCGGACGGGTCGGCCTTCGCCCGCCGCGACGCGTTTTTCCCGGGAGCGCTCCAGACGTGTTTGGTGGACGGGGTTCTCTACGGCCTACCGTGGTATGTGGACACCCGGGTGCTTTTCTATCGGAAAGACCTTTTGGCCGAGGTCGGATTTCCCAACCCGCCCAAGGATTGGGCCGAGTTGAGGACCGCCGCCCGCCGGCTCGCCGAACAACGCACTTCGGACGGGAAAAAAGCCTACGGCATCGCCCTCGGCGCCCGCAGCTGGAACGAATTGTTGTTGGCCGTCTGGCAAAACGGCGGCGATCCCTTGAAGCCCGCCTCGGCGGAGTTTGCCGAGGCCGTGGACCATTACATCGGTTTTTTCCGCGAAGGTCTGAGCCCCACCAAAGAAGCGGCGGACATGAACCTGTTTCACGCCTTTAAAACGGGGTACCTCCCGATGTTCATTTCGGGCCCCTGGATGGTGGAGCTCACACGCAAGGAGTTGCCGGACATGACAGGTCGCTGGGGCGTGGCGGTGCTGCCCGGCAAGAAAACCCGCACCTCCTTCGTGGGCGGCAGCAATTTGGTCATCTTCAAGGAATCGAAAAACAAGGACCTGGCCTGGAAGTTTTTGGAGTTCATGAGCGAGCCGGCCAACCAGGTTGAGTGGATGCGGATCACCACGGACTTGCCGTCCACGACCAAGGCCTGGCAGGACCCTTATTTCGCCGACAAACCGCTGATCCGGGTCTTCGGCCAGCAGATGTTCGACACGGCCAGCCCGCCCACCATCCCCGAATGGGAACAGGTGGCCAACGCCATCGACGACGCGATGGAAAAAATCGTGCTCGACCCGGCGTTGGGCGAAAAAGACATCGCGGCGTCCCTGGCCGACCTGCAGGCGCGGATTCTGAAACTTCAAACAGATTCCCATTGGAAACCGGGCACCTGGCGCGCGTTCTGGTGGTGGTTCGGGGCGTTGGCGTTCCTGGCGGTCGTCGGTTTCGGGCTGCGTTGGTTCTTGAAATTGCGGCTGCACCGCTTGAACGGCGGGGAGGAACCGCCGTTCCGCTGGGGGGATTTCCGCCAGCGGGACCTGGTGGGATACCTGTTCACCGTGCCCGCGCTGGTGCTGCTTGTCACGTTCCTCTTTGTGCCGATCGCCGTATCGTTCTTGATGAGCTTGACCGATCTCAACATCTTCAGCATCAACGAGTGGCGCAAGATCCAATTCATCGGCATCGAAAACTACGCCCGCATCGTCCAGGACCCCGTGTTCTGGCGGGCCCTGTGGAACACGCTTTATTTCACCGGCGTCGGGGTGCCGCTCACGATCGGGGTGTCGCTCCTGGCGGCGGTGGCCCTGAACCAAAAATTTATTCGGGGCAAACGGTTTTACCGCATCGCCCTCTTTTCGCCCCAGGTGACGACGATCGTGGCCGTCGCCGTGGTGTGGCGTTGGATGTACAATTTTGAATACGGGTTTCTGAATTGGGTCCTCTCGACCCTGGGGCTGGGCCGTCTGTCGTGGATCGCGGACCCCCACACGTCGCTGCCCTCCCTGATCCTCATGGCCGTGTGGAAGAACTTCGGCTACAACATGGTGATCTTCCTGGCGGGGCTACAAACCATTCCCGAAAGCCAGTACGAGGCCGCCCGCATCGACGGCGCGAGCGGGTGGCAAAGTTTCCGCTACATCACCATCCCCGGCCTGGCGCCGACGCTCCTCTTCGTGCTTATCATGACGACCATCGGTTACCTGCAATTCTTCGCCGAGCCTTACGTTATGACGAAAGGCGGCCCCCTGGATTCCACCATGTCGATCGTGCTCTACATGTACAACCACGGCTTCCGGTTCTTCAACCTGGGGTACGCCTCGGCCATCAGTTACGCGCTGTTCGGGCTGATCTTCGCGTTCACATTCGTCCAGATGCGGCTGAAAAAGACGGGTTTTGAGGCCCTCGGATGAGCGCGCGTTTCAAGCGGTGGGTGGCGGACGGACTGTCGATCTCCGCGGTTCACGCGCTGCTCCTGGCCACGGCCGTCGCCACCCTGCTGCCGTTTTTCTGGATGATCTCGACCTCTTTCAAGTCCGGCGAGGGTATCTTCTCCTACCCCCCTTCCTGGATCCCCGACGCGCCAACGTTGCAATGGTACGCCCAGCTGATTCGCGAAGTGAATTTTCTCACCCACTTCCGCAACAGTCTGCTGGTGTCCGTGACCATGACGGTCCTGTCGCTCTTCATCAATTCCATGGCGGGGTACGCCTTCGCCAAGCACCGCTTCCGTCACCGCGACAAGATCTTCAATTTCCTGCTCGCCACCATGATGGTGCCCGGCCAGCTCACCATGATTCCGGTCTTTCTGTTGCTGAAGAAACTGGGTCTCTTGAACAGCTACGCGGGCTTGATCGTCCCGGTGAGCGCCAACGTTTTCGGGATTTTCCTGATCCGCCAGTTTATGATGTCGATCCCCAACGATCTCATCGAGTCCGCCCGCATCGACGGGTGCTCGGAGTTCCGAATTTACTGGAGCGTGGTGCTGCCCCTCTGCCGGCCCGTGCTCGCCACCCTGGGAATTTTCACGTTCATGGGGTCGTGGAACGACTTTTTGTGGCCGTTGATCGTCATGGTCCGGGAGGATCGCTACACCCTGCCCGTGGCCCTGGCGAACCTCAACGGCCAGCATCCGACGGACTTCGGTCTTTTGATGGCGGCGGCGGTGATCGTCGTGCTGCCGGTGATCGCGGTGTTCTTGGCCGCGCAAAAATATGTTATTCAAGGGATCGCGACCACCGGACTTAAAGAGTAGTCGCCCCACGATTTGCGGTTAACTTCCTGATTAAAGGAGTCATTCCATGAAGCGTCTTCACCAAGGAATGGCCTGCCTTTGGGCCCTGAGCCTGGCCCTTTCCGGCATGCCTCTCCAAGCAAAACCGAACACCAAAGCCAAAAGCGTCTCCAAACCGGCCGCAGCGGCCATGGTCCCAGCCTCGGGCGGGGGTCTTTTGCTGGATAATTTCTCCAAGATGGACTGGACGTCCGCTCGGGACAACTCATCCGAAATCCGCCTGAGTCAAGTGGCGGGCAAAGGCGGGTCGGCCCTGCGCGTGGCCTATGACATGAAGAACGGCAGCTGGGTTTCCTTCACCAAAGGGTTCGTCATCGACGACTTCCGCAACAAGGCCCTCTCGATTTGGGTGAAGGGCAAGGGCGCCAACAACAACCTGGAAATTAAGCTGGTCGACGAGGACGACACCAACTACGGGGTGAAGCGGCCGATTTTGAGCGAGACGGGTGATTGGGTCCACTTGACTCTGGCCGAAGCCGATTTCAGCTACTGGTGGGGCGGTGACCCGACCCTCGGTCGGGTGAAGGACATCTACTTCGCGATTTCCCGCGGCGACGGCGGGGCCGGGGAACTCTTGGTGTCGGATCTGCGCTTGACCGCGGCGCCCAAGGACGGCAACATCCGCAAGGACGGCGTGATTTTTGACGGCGCTTCGAAAGAAGGCTGGATGGTCGCCAAAGGCGAGGCCTCTTCCATCAACCTCGAATCCACCACCGGGCCCAAGGGCGCCAAAGCCTTGGCTTTCAAATACTCCATTCCGGCCGGTCAATGGGTGTCCGCGCGTCGGGCCCTCAACGCCGACCTGAGCGGCAACCCCTCGATCTTCATTCGCGTGAAGGGCGAAGGGGAACCCAACAACGTCGAAATCAAGCTGATCGACCGCGACGACTCGACCTTCGGCAAGGACTTCCCCGGCCTGGGCGCCTCGGGGCAGTGGCAGGACATCACCATCCCCCTGTCGGACTTCGCCTACAAGTGGGGCGGCGACAACCGGTTGGACTCCTCCCTCATTCGCTATCTGGATCTGGCGGTGAGCGGCTCCGGCGGTGCCGGTAAGATCATCGTGGGCGAGATCAAGATCGTCCGTTAATTCGCCCTTCCGTTTGACCCGCGGGCCCGCGCCGGTTTCGGCGCGGGCCCGCTTTTTTTCGTCGGAGAGGCCGACGCCTTCGCCCCCCTTGCGGACCCGGTTTTTTTTAGCCCTCGCGGGCATAAAAATGTTACATCGGCGTTACAAGTTTTTCGACTTTTCTTCGCCCCCCCGGTTTACAATATATCCACAAAGCCCCCGAAGACGTGGGCGAAGATCACCCCGCCGGGAGCCCGTTGTCCGCAATCCATTAACAGGAGGAATCCCCGATGAAGAAGTTATTCGCCCTTGGCGCAGCGGTTCTCGTGGCCGGTATCGTCACCACCGCCCGCGCTGAAACCATTGTTGCCGTCAACACCGCCGATGTGAGCGCCACCGTGACCGGCTTGTCAGCCCTGTTCACCGATGTTCTCAAAATGTCCGATAACAGCGCTGTTGTGGATCGAACACTGAAATTCGGCACCATCGCCGGCAACCCGGCCGCCTGGAGCAACAAACCCGGCGAAGCCATCAAAATCAAAGTGGACGACAACGCCCTCTCCTGGCGCCTGCGCACCTACACGGACAACTTCGCCACCGCCCCGAGCACGACCACCTGGGGTTTTAACTTCGGCGGCTTGAAGGGCAACGTGGACGGCGCCAAAGCCTCCATGGGCTGGATGATCCTCCCCGACACCGGCACCCACGCCGCTGGCGGCCCCGGCACCGGCGACCCGTCGCAAGTGCCGCCCAACGGGTGGACGTTCGTCAAGGACGCGAAGGACTATGATGATCCGAACACGGCGGCCAGCGACGAAAGCTTCGCCAGCTCCGATGGGGCGGGTTACACCAACGTCGCTTTCGGCACAGCGAGCTTCACGCGTATCGTCCGCCCGAACATCGGTGGCGGCAACGAAGCGCTCGCTTCGCGGGACGCCGACTTCTATTACTACGCCGAAGCCAATTTCAACGGCGCGACGGCAGCGACCTACGGCACGACGATTAAGTTCGACCTGATCAACCAATAGTTTAAAAACCGCCGCCGCCGGAGGGCGATCGCGCCCTCCGGCGCGCGGGGGTTTTGCCATGCGTCGCGCATCGATCATCGCGGGGTTCCTGCTGACGGCTGTCGGCGGAGCGGCCTCCTTTATTCAAGTGACCCCGGCCACGGTGGAGATGTCCGTGGCTCCCGGTCGCGTGAAGAAAGGGCGGATCGTTGTCCGGAATCCGCGGCCGGTCGCGTCGCTGGTGCAAGTCGAGTTGGCGGATGGCTGGGCCCAGGAAACGGGACAGGCGTCCCTCCCCCACAGCGAATGGTTTTCCCTGCGTGTTCCTAAAAATTTTGTCATTCCCGCCCACGGCGAGCGGGTTCTTAAATACCGCATCAAATGCCCCCCCCAATTTTCCGGCGAAACCATGGCCTACGTTTTTTTTCGTCTGCCGCCTGAAACGGCGCGGGGGGGGATGAGCATTCAAATGGGCCACGCCATCCCCTTCTATTTGTCCGCCCGCGGCAGCGAGCGGGTCGAACTTTCGATCACGGAGCTTGCGGGGCGCCGGGCTCCTCAGGGGGCCCTGGATCTCACGGTCACTTTGGCTTCCGAGGGGAACGTGCACGTAAGACCTCGAGGGGAATTCACCGTTTTAAATCACGAAGGCCTGGAATTGGAAAAAATTCCGCTGGCTTACGGGCCGCCAATTTTCCCCGGGAAAACAAAGCAATTTTATGGGAAAAGTGAAGGCGCCCGGTGGAGTCCTGGCCGCTACACGTTGCGGGTGGATGTGTCGTATGGGGCCCTGGGTCAAACCCCGCGGACTCTTGTCGGGGAGATCCGCGTTCGGGTCACTCCCGATGGGGATGTTCTTCCGGATCGGGCGGAGGGCGGCCGTTAGGTTTCTCGCGTGGGTCGTGACGGCGGGTTTGTGCGGCTCGCTGGGGGCGGTCGAGGTGACCCCGGATATGTTGACGTTCCGGGCGGCGCCGGGCCGCCGTTCGACCGGACAACTGGAAATCCGCAACGACGCGCCCGAAAGCGTGACGGCGCGGGTGGAGGCCGTTGCTGAGGACGGCGACCCCTGGGTGACGGTGACCCGACGACGGTTGCGTTTGCGGCCGGGGGAGAAACGGATCGTCGACATCGTTGTCCGGGCGCCCCGCGCCGCGGAAGGCGAGCGGTTTGCGCGGGTTGTCGTGATAGTTCCCGGGCCACTCGATAGCGAAATCCGGGTGATTCGGCGCGTGGCGCTCACGGTGACGGGGACGGAGCGTTGTGAAATTCGGGTGGGCCCCGTGTCCGCACGGGTTCGCGGTGGAACGGCCGCGCTCACCGCCCCGTGCCGGAACGAAGGGAACCTGGCCGTGCACCTCAAAACGGTCGCCGAGTTGGATTTTACAAACGGGGAAAAAGTTCGATCGTCGGCGCACGACGCCGGGCGATTGGAGCCCGGCCACGAAACGCGCGTGGAGGCCGCCGGGGAGATCGGCGATCGCGTCTGGAACGGGCGCGGACGGATCTTGGTGTTTTACCGTGATCAAAATGGAAAGACGAAGTCGACGGTGAAGGATTTCTCTTCGGAGGCATTGACCCGATGAACGGCGGAGTGCGGAAAGACCAACGATCGCGACGCGGCGTCGCGCGGGCCTCTCTGGCTTTGTGGCTCGCCACTTTGAGCCTCTCGGCCGGGGCGGTCACGCTCGACATTCGGGACACGGCGACGGATTTTCTTCGCGCGGGTCTAGACTTCGGCGCGCTGTCGTCCACCCAAACGCACCACACCGCGGGGGAGTATCTGGACATCGGTCACGCGTCCTCCCGTTTTCGCCGCGTCTACCTCTACACGAACAACGCCGAGGCGTTCGGCCGGAACGAGCGCGGCCTCCTCGGCGAGAGCGGCGGCTCCCCTCTTCCCCTCTATTTCCGCAATTACCCGGCCAAACCCTTAGAGGGTCGGTTTCTCCCCGCGGAGGAAGCTTTTTGGACGGCAATGCGGGAACGGGGCGACGCCGATTTCGATACGGCCAAAAGCTCCTTCGCGTTGTTGACGCCGACCGCCGGACGATCACTGGTTTATCTCGGCGTGAGGCTGGGCGGGGGGGTGCGCGCGGGGAGTTATCGCACGCGTTTGGTCTTGGAGGAGTCGAGCCTGGTCTCCGACATCACGGGGCCGGGGATTGAACACGCCCCCTTTAAAGACGTGATTTTGATCGACATCCCGGTGGGGGTGGGGGGCACCGTGGTGGAAGAATCCACCGGGACCACGGCGACGCTTTATTATCGGCTGGAAGGGGAAGCGGTGTTCCAGAGCGCGCCGGCCACGCTTCGCCCGGATCCGGCCGATCCTTTCCGCTACACCTTGGACGCCGCTCTCCCGGCGACGCTCCCGGCGCCCGGCGTTTTGGAATACTACTTCGTGGCGCTGGACCAATTTGAAAACGAAACGCGGCTTCCCGCGGACCATCGGGAGTACTTTCGAGCGAACCTCGTTCCGCAGAATCAAACCGTGGTTCGACCCATCACCAACGCCGGGGGCCGGGTGGATGTCGCTGTCGGGGACCCGCGTCTGCCCGGGGTGACGTTGGACTTGCCGGGCGGGGTGGGGGTCCGAACGATCACCGTCTCGTTGGAACCGGCCGCGACCCAACCGACGCTTCGCGGCCTGTCGCCCGTGCGCGTCTTTGAATTGGGTCCCGACAACACCCAATTCAATCGGCCGGGAACGATCTCCCTCCCCTATTTGGATCAGGATCAAGACGGCGTCGTGGACGGAACCACCGTGAACGAGACGGACTTGAAGATCTTTTGGCACGACGGGGTGGAGTGGCGCTCCGTGGGCGGGCGGGTGGACACGGTGGCCAACCGCGTGACGGCCCGCATCAGCCATTTCAGCCTCTACGCGCTCTTCCCCTTGAACTTGGGCGTGACGGCGGAATCCGTCCGGCCCAAGGAACGCATCGTCACCCCGAACGGCGACGGCGTGTGGGACGAGGCGGTGTTCGACGGCATCAGCGATGTCGACGGTGAATACACCATCGAGATCTTCAACGCCCGGGGCGAGCGCGTGCGGCGGATTGTGAATATGAACAAGTGGAACGCGCGCGACGACGATGGGCAAGTGGTGGAGAACGGAACCTACATCTACCGCTTGACCGGCCAAGGCATGACGGTGACCGGCATGATCGCGGTGGCGCGATGAGGGCGGCTATGAAACATTTCTGGATGGGGATCGGGATTCTGACGTGGGCCGCGGTCGCGCCCCTGCGCGCGGCTTTTGAGGATCCTCTGTGGTCCGCGCGGTCCGCGGCCCTGGGGGGCGCCTTCACCACCATTGAAGACGACCCCACGGGAGCGTTTTACAACCCCGCGGCTTTGGCGTCGGCGCGGCCGCGCGGGGTCAACTTTGGCTACGCCAAGCTGTTCGCCGGCGTGGACAACGTGGACCTGTCGCTTAATCAATTGGCCTACGTTCAACCTCTCCCGGAAGGCACGACCATGTCGATCGGTTGGGGCAGTGTGGTTTCGGGTGGGCTGATGCGGGAGGACACGTTTGTCTTGGGCGCGGCCCAGCGCTTCGAACACGTGCCGCTCATCGAGGTGGTCTCCGCGGGCGTGTCGTTGCGTTATCTCTCGCAGAAGTACACCTTGGACGCGGCCAGAAGCGCCGGCGATCCGGTGTTTCGCGACGGGGCCCAGCGGGGCGTCGTGGCATTCGATGTTCATGCCCACGTGCCCGAGGTGGACCCCCGGGTGCCTGGTCTTTCGGCGGGTCTGTCGGTGCGCGGCCTCAACAAGCCCGATGTGGGCGTGGGCAGCAAGGTCCGTCTGCCCACCGAAGCCGCCTTCGGGTTGAAATACAAATGGCGTTCCTGGAGCCTGCCCGTGGATATGGTGGTCCGCGACGGGGAATTGACCCCCCACGTCGGTGTGGAAGCCCGCCTCGCGCAGGAACGCGTGGCTCTGCGCGCCGGCACCGACACCCATCAGGCGGGGGCGGGGCTCGGATACACCCACGCCCTGCGGAAATCCATACAATTGCAGGTCGACTACACATTCCTCTGGCCGTTGGAACTTCAAGACACGTCGGGCTCCCACCGCGCGACGATCGGAGTAAAATTCTAGCCATGAAACGATTTTTGATCCTATCGCTGGCGTGGCCGATGGCGTTAAATCTTGGGGCCGGGATCGTCGCCACCAACACCGTCGGCGTTGGCGCGACGAAAACGAGCTTCACGGTCGACAACTTCGATGACGGGGACAACGTCAATGACGCGGGGGGGGGGAAGGGGGGTATGGATCCGGACCTTCCCCTGGACGCGGTGACCGTTTCCTACGACTCCGGTGTTCGGCTGGGAAGCGCGGGGTCGTCTTTAAAGCTGGCGTACACTTTGACGGCGGAACCCTGGAGCGGTTTTTGGAATCAGTTGGCCCCAGCGGCCGCCCCGCGCGACTTAACGATCTATCGGGCGCTCGTTTTTTGGGTGCGGGGTGGGACGGGGGGCGTGGAACACTTGAAAATCGAAATGAGCAATGGGCCCACCAAAGGCATCGTGTATTTGAACGACGTCTTTGGGCCCGTCATCAACGACTGGCGGGAAATCCGGATTCCGCTAACGGCCTTCACGTCGGCGGGCTTAAGCTCGCTCGCCAACGTCAAAGAGGTCAGTTTTGTTTTTGAGAGCGGCTACGCCACGGCCCAGGGTTTGCCGCTCACGGGCACTCTGTACATTGACGGGCTCGAATTCTCCACGATCGACTGACCTCCGTTGAAAATCGCGACCTTTAACGCCAACTCCATCCGCTCCCGCCTGCCCATCGTTTTGAAATGGTTGGCTGCCGAAAAGCCCGACGTGCTGGCTGTTCAAGAAACCAAAGTGATGGACGAAGTTTTTCCCAGGGCCGATTTTGAAAACGCCGGCTGGCGGCCCGTGTTTCGCGGGCAAAAGGCCTACAACGGCGTGGCCTTCCTTTCCCAAAAACCGTTGACGGACGTGGACACGTCGTGGGATCCCTCCGGCTCGGGCGAGGCCCGCGTCATCACCGCCCATCTGGGGGACTGGCTGCTCATCAACACCTACGTGCCCCAGGGGTTCGAGCCCGATTCCCCGAAGTTTCAAAACAAGCTCAAGTTTTTTGAAGGTTTGAAAAAACTGTTCGCCCGCCATGTCTCGGCCGATATTCCCGCGTTGTGGATGGGCGACATGAACGTGGCGCCGACGGAGATCGATCTTCACGATCCGGTCCGCAACAAAGAGCACGTCTGCTTTCATCCGCTGGCCAAGGCCGCCTACGCCCGGGCCAAGGGTGACCTCTGGGTGGATTTGTTCCGGGAGAAGGAGCCGGGGCCCGGGCATTACACCTATTGGGACTACATGTTTCCCACCGCCTTCACGAACAACCGGGGATGGCGCATCGACCACATCCTCGGCACGCCCGCCGCGGTCCAGCGACTGAAAAGCGTCCGGATCGACAAAACCCCCCGCGGGTGGGAAAAACCCTCCGACCACACCTTCGTCGTCGCCGAATTTCGTTGAGCCCGTTCCGCCACGTTCTATTTTGGGGAGCGTGGGCGACGTCCGTCTGGTTGCTGAAGGACGGGCCGTTGGGGTGGATCTTTCCGATGGCGGCGGCGGTTCACCGTTGCCGGGAACCCCTGCGTCGCGTTCTGGATCGGTGGCCCGCGGGGGGCGCGTTTTGGGTCGCCGGGGGGGTCGGGGGGCTGTTGACGGAGTCGTTCGCGATCCTCGGTAATTTGTCCAAACCCCCGGCCGATCGCATTTTATTGCATCCCCAACCGGCGGTCGATCTTTTGTTCGGGGTGTTTTACTACGGCTTGTTCATGGGGCTCTGGGTATTCCTCCGTGGTCGATGGTCTTTTTCAAAAACCGGCGTGTTCGTGGTCTCCGGTCTTTTCGGGCTGGCCACGGAACAGGGCGGCGCGATCGTGAAGGGGATCGTCGCCCGACCGATCCTGGGCGGCCTGTTGGGCTTCCTGGTGATGAGCGTGTACGGTGTTTTTCCGGCGCAAGCGTTGCACCTCACCGAAGGCCGATGGCCCGCGCGACCCCGCCCCGGTTTTCGGGCCGTCGGGACGGCGGCGCTGGGGTTTTTCCTCTTTTGGGCGTTTTATGGTCTCGGGGTTCACCGGGCGCTCTTGATGGCTTTTCCAAAATTCTAATATCAAAACCCCATGGCCATCCGTTGCGACATCCATTTGAACGGCGGCCACCGCAAATTGATTTTGGCCGCCAAACCCGAGGAGCCGACGGCGCACCTGGCGCTCAAATTGGCGGCTTTCGTCCTGTGTTGGGCGGACAACCCCATCCTGGACCCCTCGGCCAAGCACCCGGCCCTGCTGGGTCAGGAGTTCCGCCCCGATCTCATGGCCCTGGACGACGGCGGCGGCGTGGCGCTTTGGGTAGAATGCGGCCCGACCTCCCTCAACAAGCTCGAAAAGTTGCCGCGGCGGTTTCCCCGCGCGCGGTTTTTGGTGATCAAAGAGAGTCCCCGCGAAGGGGATCGTCTGCGGCGGGATTTGAACGACCGCTTGACCCGGGGCGCGGTGACCGTTTGGTCATGGCGGGAAAAGGACTTCGCCCTTTGGTGCGGCGCCGTGGAAGAGAGAACCGAAATCTTCGGCGAAGCCGACGGGCGCTCGCTCAATCTGACGATCAACCAAACCCCTTTGGCGGTGGACTTGGCGGAACATTGACGCCGCCGGGGGCCCCGCCTATAATGGGTCCATGTGGGAAAGCACCTACCTCTACGCGCTCATAAAGCAGCGGTTCGGGGAACAGCGCCTGCGGCGCCAGCCCGAAATGGATTCCGTCATGATCGATCGCGAACAGGATCGGCAATACTCGCGGGACGGGCACGACGGGGCCCTCGCCGTGCTCTACGAGTTCATCCTCCACGCGCTGCTCCGCCGCGCGCCCGAGGCGGGCGACGCCCTCGACGTGGCCACGGGATCTGGCCAGCTGCTTTCGAAACTGGCCGCGGCGCTGCCGCGGATGCATTTTTTGGCCACAGATCTTTCGCCGCACATGCTGTCCCTCGCCGAGGCGAACGCCCGCCGGGCCGGCGCGGCCAACGTGGAAACCAAGGCCCACAGCATGTTCGATCTCGACTCCCTCGGGCGCGGCCCCTTCGATCTCATCACTTGGTGTTTCGCGGCGCACCATTCGCCCACGGCGGACGACGCCGTGCGCGCCTTGAACGGCATGGCGCGCCTTCTCAAACCCGGCGGGACGCTGTTCGTTTTCGACATTCAACGCCCCAAAACCGGCGAATTGGCCCTGGCCTTCGCCGACCGCTACAACCAAACCCAGGGGGCCTGGTACTACCAGGACAGTCTGGACTCTTATAAGGCCGCCTTCACCTTCGATGAGTTTCACCGCATTCTGGAACGGGCGGCGCTGCGCGGCTGGATCCACGCGAGCCCGCGCCTCGGCAACTTTTTTCAAATGGCCATGCTCTCCCGGACGCGGCGCGAGGACGCCCCGCCTCGGCCCCCCCTGCCGCGACTGTGGCAACGGCGGGATTACCTGCTGATGCGGTTGGGATTCGCGGGCCAATGGTGACGCCAGCGTCCCTGGAGGACCTGCGCCCGGTTTTGGAGGCGGGCGTGCGGGCCGTCTCTCCCTACAACAGCCAACCCTGGCGGTTCCGCTGGATCGACGGGTGTTTGGACGTGTACGTCCTTCGAACAAAAAATTTCTTCCTGAAACTCCAGGGCATCTCCCCCATGACGCTGGGGTTCCTGTTGGAAAACATGAACGCCGCGGCGCGGGCCCGGGGCTGGCGGATGGAGGCGACGTTTTTGGGGACGACCTTCGGTCTGGACCACCCCGTGGCGCGCGTTCGGTTTGCGGACGGCGCGGCCCCGGCCCCGACGGCCCTGGAGGGGGTGCTTTCCCGCCGGACGCACCGGGCCCCCTTTCGGGCGGAGCCCCTGGACCCCGCTGCCCGGACGGCGTTGATTCAATCCCTGGCCGCCGTGTCCGACAACAGTGCCGCGGCGCGTCTTTTGGAGGGGGAAACCGCCGCCGCCCTCACCGATATTCTGGCGGACTTGGAAGCCCTGCGGTTCGGCAACCGCAAGTTGCTGGCCGAAGCGTTGGAATTCATCCGCGTGGGCCGCGAGGAGAACGAGCGCCACCGGGACGGGCTGGACGCGGACACCCTGGCCCTGCCCGACCGGACGCGCCGCGCGCTCCCTTTTTTGAAACGGCATCCGCATCGGGTCGGCTGGCTCGCGCCGTTCTTTCGTCATTTCCATCGGCGGCGGCAGCGTGAATTCTTGCGGGGGCAATCGGGGTTCGTCGCCTTCACGACCGGAACCGTGGACGCGGCGTCCTTTGTGGAGATGGGACGGCGGATCCAGCGGGTGTTGAACGATCTGTCCCGGCGGGGTCTGGACAGTCAATGCCTGTTGAGCGGTCTCTACCTCCTCCATTTGGCTTTTGAAAACCCCGAGATCTTCTCCGCCGAAGAGGCCCGCACCCTCCTCATCTGCCGCCGGGATTTGGAACTTCTCTTGGGCGTGCCGGATCATCGGATCGCTTTCCTGATTCGCCTGGGCAAAGCCGAATCGCCCGCGCCCGAATCCCTCCGCAAGGATCTCTCCGCGTTTCTCTTGGGTTGACCCGCCGTGAAACCTTCGACCCGGACCAACAACGACTGGGTGCACGCCGCGCCCTCACCCATTCACGGGCGCGGGCTCTGGGCCCGCCGAGATATTCCCGCCGGGACCGTCATCGTGGAATACGACGGGCCTCGGATCAAGGCCGGGGAAGGCCGCCGTTTGGCGGCGGAGGGGAACGCCTATGTGTTTCGGCTCAACCGGCGGGAATGCGTGGATGGATCGGTGGCCTGGAACTTGGCGCGCTTCGCCAATCACGCCTGTGACCCCAACGGCGCGAGCGAAATACGCGCGGGGCGGATCTGGCTTAAAACGCTTCGCCCCGTGGGCAAGGGCGAAGAGATCACCTACGACTACGGGTACTCCTTTCGGGACGACCCGGTGGAATGCCGTTGCGGCGCGCCCCGCTGCCCGGGCCGCATCGTGGCGGCCCGGCACCGTTAACGCGGAGGGGCTTCCGGATCGGGAAGGCTGGACAGAGGGGTTTGGTAGCGACGCCGGGCGGTGACGAGAAGCAGGGCGTTCATGACGAACATGTCGCCGAACGCGCCCACCGCCATGATCAGCAAGTTCAGTCGCCCGAATTCGAACACGGGCACGAAATGCCCCAGCATCAAAACACCGAACCCCATTGAGAGAATCAACAGCGACGCGGTGGATCCCTCCCCCTTGAGGAGCAGGACTTCCTGGACAGCCTCCCGAATGGGCCGGTGCTTGAGCCGCCGTTCCCGCAGGGCGACGAAGTAATGCACGGTGTCGTCAACCACCACGCCGAAGGCGCAGGACGCGATGAGGAGCGTGCCCGTGTCGAGGGGAATGCCGGCGGCCGCCATCACCCCGAAATTCACCACGATGGGGAAGAGGTTCGGCACCAGGAACAGGACCGACAGGGCCATGGACCGCAGCACCACCGCCATCACACCCCAAATGAAAAACACCGCCAGGCCGAGGCTTTGGATCTGGTCGCGCATGTAGACGTCGACCGAATCCACGGCGCGTTGGATTTCCCCCGTGCACCGCAGCGTCAGGCCGGGGGGCGCTTCCCGCCGGGCGAAGTCGTTCACCGCCGCGATCAAGCGCGCGTTGGCGCTGGTCCGGTGGTCGCGCACCCGCACCGCCACCCGGGCTTCGCCGAAATCGGGGGTCGCGAGGTCTTTGAGGTCGTCCCCGTCGTAGAGAAGAAGGTATTGCTCGGCCAGTCGACGACGGTCCGGCGGGCGGTCGTGGGCGGGGTCGCCGTTGTGGAATTCCCGGTTCATTTCCTTAAAAAGGTCCGCCACGGACAGCGTCTTGTCCACCCCCGGCTGCCCTTCCAAAAAGCGCTGCAGGCGCTCGAGGAAAACCAAGTTCGACGGTTCCTTGAAGTCGCCGACGCTCCCCTTGACCGAGATCTCCAAAAGTCCGACGCCGCCCAACTTTGTTTCCACCCGGCGGACGGCGCGGGTGAGCGGGTCTTTGTCCGGGAAATAGGCCAACAGATCCGATTCCACCGTGAGCCTCCGGGCCGACCAGAACGACAGGGCGAAGAGCAGCGCGCCGAAAGCCAGGATACGGCCCGGGAACCGCTGGACCGCGCGGTTGACGCCGATCAAGAAGCCGGCCATGAGGCGGTTTTCACTTTCGGTGCCCACGGCGCGGAAGACCCGGTCCGCCCGGAAAAAAAGCACCGCCGGGGCGAGAAAGCCGAAGGAAAACACGAATTCGAGCCCCATCCCCAGGGCCCCCATCCAGCCGAATTCGCGGATGGCGGGCGTGCGGCTGAAGGTGAGAGAATAGAACCCCAGCGCGGTGTTGAGGCTCGTGACGAAGCTGGGGCGGAGAATCTCCCGCAGGGCCGCGTTGAGCGCGGCCGCCGGCGGGAGGCGCTCCAAGAGGCGCCGATCCAAGTGGGTGAACACGTGCACGGTGTCCGTCAGCGCCAGGGACATGATGAGTGGCACGGCGATCGATGAAATCACGTTGAGCGAAAAACCGGCCAGGCGCGAGAGTCCCAGGGTCGCCAGGAGGGTCAAAGCCACGTTGGCCAGGGCCAGCGCGATGAGGCGGGGGTTGCGGAACACGAACCAGGCCGTCACCCCCACCAACAGAAACGTCAGGGGGATGTAGGTCCGCAAATCGTTGGCCATGTTTTCCACCACCGAGACGTTGGTGACGGTCCAGCCGGCGAGGTCGAAGGGGCCCAGGACGGCGTGCCGTTCCAGCACGGCCCGCGCGGCCGCCAGGGCGCGGCGGCGGTAGCCCTCGTCGGGCGGCGGGTCGTGGACAAAGACGACCACCGCGGCGGTTTTCCCATCCGGCGACACCAGCTGCTTCTCGTACAGCCGGTGGCCCACGGCCCGGGCCCGAAGGCGCGCCAGTCCGGCGGGGTCGGCGGGGACTTCGTGGAGAAAAGGCCGGACGACGAAGGCGTCGTCTTCGCCGCGGATGTCCGTGACGTTGGCGAGGCTTTTGACCTCTTTGACCTCGGGGATATCGGCCAGGTCCCGGGTGAGGGCCTTGAGCCGGGCGAGCCCCTCGGCCGTGAAGAGGTCCGGGTCGTCGTAGGCGATCACGAAGAACTCGCCGTTG
>Ga0268298_10000268_pt1 | contig 68424 bp, 65 predicted proteins | sample WWTPWeurt_MetaG_FD_194462 | JGI IMG/M metagenome (GOLD analysis project Ga0268298, IMG submission 194462) | Activated sludge microbial communities from WWTP in Nijmegen, Gelderland, Netherland - WWTP Weurt | ecosystem: Engineered > WWTP > Aerobic digester > Activated sludge | place...
ACGATGCGGGCGATATCTTCGTGGCCCATGCCCTGCGTCGGTTCGTCGAGCAGCATCATGTCCGGTTCCAGGGCCAGCGTCGTGGCAATCTCCAGCGCCCGCTTGCGACCGTAGGGCATTTCCGCCGTCACCGTTTCGGCGAAGCCGCCGAGATCGACCGCCTCGAGCAGGGCCATCGCCTCGCCGTTCAGCCTGTTCAGGCTCTTTTCCGATTTCCAGAAGTGGAACTCGGTCCCCAGCTTGCGCTGCAGGCCGATGCGCACATTTTCCAGCACCGTCAGATGCGGGAAGGTGGCCGAAATCTGGAAGGAGCGAACAAAGCCACGTCGTGCAGTGACGGCCGGCGCTTCTTGCGTGATGTCTTCGCCCTTGAAGTGGATGCTGCCGGCGGTGGGCGGCAGGAACTTGGTGACCAGGTTGAATACTGTCGTCTTGCCGGCGCCGTTCGGGCCGATTAGCCCGTGGATGGCGCCACGGCGGACCTTGAGATTGACATCCGAAACTGCGGAAAATCCCTTGAATTCCTTGGTCAGGCCGCGCGTTTCCAGAATGAAGTCGCTCATTGATGCTCCTGATCACCTTATTGGTCGGATGGGCAATCCACTTGCGATTGTTAAGTTACGACCTAACTGTATTTCAGAATTAAGCAATGCGTCCATGGGGTTAACCCCTAGTGGGCCGCTTTCCCGACCCCTGGAAGCAAAAACCCGGCGCGTGTCCGGGTTGGTTGTTTGCAACGGTGTTGCGGCTCAGGCGGCATTCAGCGCCTGATCCAGATCGGCGATCAGGTCGTCGACATGCTCGATGCCGATTGACAGGCGGATCATGTCTTCCGAAACGCCGGCCTTGGCCATCTCCTCCGGCCCGAGTTGGCGGTGCGTGGTCGACGCCGGATGGCAGGCCAGCGTTTTGCAGTCGCCGATGTTGACCAGGCGGGTGACCAGTTGCAGGGCGTCCTGGAATTTTCCGCCGCCTTCGCGTCCACCCTTGACGCCGAAATTCAGGATGCCGGAAGCGCGTCCGCCCATGTATTTCTGGACCAGTGCGTGGTCCTTGTGGTCCGGCAGTCCGGCATAGTTGACCCAGCTCACCTTCGGATGGCTCTTCAGGAAGCTGGCGATCTTCAGCGAGTTCTCGCAGATGCGGTCCATGCGCAGCGCCAGGGTTTCAACGCCCTGCAGGATCAGGAAGGCGTTGAACGGGCTGATCGCGGCGCCCATGTTGCGCAGCGGCACGACGCGGGCGCGGCCGATGTAGGCGGCGGGGCCGAGGGCTTCGGTATAGACGACCCCGTGGTAGGAGACGTCCGGCTCGTTGAGGCGCTTGAACTTGGCCTTGTGCTCAGCCCACGGGAACTTGCCACTATCGACGATGATGCCGCCGATCGAATTGCCGTGGCCGCCGAGATACTTGGTCAGCGCATGGACGACGATGTCGGCGCCGTGCTCGAACGGGCGGCACAGGTAGGGCGAGGGCACGGTGTTGTCGACGATGACCGGCACGCCATGCTTGTGGGCGATCTCGGCGAGCTTTTCGAAGTCGGTGATGTTGCCCAGCGGGTTGCCGACTGATTCGCAGAAGATTGCCTTGGTCTTGCCGTCGATCAGCTTTTCGAAGGCTTCCGGATCACGGTAGTCGGCGAAACGCACATCGATGCCGTACTGCGGCAGCGTGTGGGCGAACAGGTTGTAGGTGCCGCCGTAGAGCGTGCTGGAAGTGACGATGTTGTCGCCGGCCTCGGTAATCGTCTGGATTGCCGCGGTAATTGCCGCCATGCCGGAAGCCATGGCCAGCGCGGCAATGCCGCCTTCCATCTCGGCGACACGCTTTTCCAGCACGTCCTGCGTCGGGTTCATGATGCGCGTGTAGATGTTGCCGGCGACCTTGAGGTCGAAGAGGTCGGCGCCATGCTGCGTGCTGTCGAAGGCGTAGGAGGTGGTCTGGTAGATGGGAACGGCAACCGCCTTGGTCGTCGGGTCCGGACTGTAGCCGCCGTGGACGGCGATGGTTTCGATCTTCATGCGTGTCTCTCTTTGTTATGTGGTGAAAAGCGCAGTCTAGCAGGCGTCGACCGCAACAGGTTCGAATCGCCCAATTGCCAAGACCTGATAATCGGCCAAGGGCAGACCGTGCACCTTGATATATGCGTTCGGTCTGTCGAGTGCCCGGGTCGCTCATGCGGGCTGCATGGCCGGCGATTATACCGCCGGGCCTGGGGAAACTGCCTGTCCTCAGCCCGGCTAACCCCTGATCGCTGTTTGACGCACCGGCGGACTCTGGCCGGCAAGCGGAGAAAGCGCTATTGTGGAGGCTCATCGGCGTCAGCCAGTACCGGGTTCGAAACGGAGCCCCGGGGGCGTGTCGGCTCGCAGGTTTTCTTGAGCAGGAGAATCGAGGATGCGTTGTCCAGTGAGCCCGTCGATCGGCCATGGCTGGCGCGGTCTGGCGCTAGTCACCGTGCTGCTGGCGGGAGCTTGCGGCCAGCCGCCGACGCCGGCAGCGACGCCGGGGACACCCGGGGACATCCGCAGCTTCACCGGCACCTGGTCATTCACCGGCAACCGTCAGCTCATGCCGCTGGCGGCTGGCGATCAGGCGGCGATCTTCGCGGTCAGCGGTTCGCTGTTGCTTGCCGGGCGGGAGCGGCCGATGCTCGGCTTCCGGGCCGAGATCATCGGCTTCTCGGACAGCCAAACGGGTATGGTGGGTCGCAGCGTGTGGATCGACCAGCGAGGCGACAAGGCGTTCAGCGAACTGAGCGGCGAATCGGCGCTCCCCGGACATTCGATCATGGGCCGTTTCACCGGGGGAACCGGCCGTTACGCCGGCGTCACCGGTGAATACCGTTTCACCTGGCAGCGGCTGTCGGAAAGTGAGGACGGCATCAGCGGACGGGTCGGTGACCTCGCCGGCTGGGCGCGTCTGGCCACACCGGTCGCGCCCGATCAAGGAGGCCCGCAATGACTGCCCCGGGTTCCCGTTTCCGCGAAATCTTCAAGGCGCTGGCGCCATTTGCGCTGGGCGTCGGCATCTGGTTCACGCCGATACCCGAGGGCTTGACACGCGAGGCGTGGCACCTGTTCGCCATCTTTGCCGCGGCGATCTTCGCCGTCATCATCAATGCCCTTCCCCTGCTGACTTCGGCACTGCTTGCGGGTTCGTTCGCGGTGCTCAGCGCGACGGTCGAACCGGCCAAGGTTTTCGCCGGTTTCGCCAATCAGAGCGTGCTGCTCGTCGTCGTCGCCTTCCTCGTCGCGCAGGCGGTCGTCAAGTGCGGTCTCGGCCAGCGCATCGCCCTGTGCGTTGTGAGCATTTTCGGCAAGTCAACGCTCGGGCTGGCCTACAGCATCTTCATCACCGATGCCCTCATCGCGCCAGGCTTCCCGTCCAATACGGCACGCGGCGGCGTCCTCTTCCCGATCATCCTTTCGCTCGCCCAGGGTAGCGGGTCGGTTCCCGGGGACGAAACCAAACGCCGTCTCGGCGGCTACCTGATGTTCTGCGGCATGGCCAGCCTGAGCGTTTCTTCGGCGCTGTGGCTCACCGCGACCTCGGCCAATCCGATCGGTGTTTCGCTGGCGGCGGAAAAGGGGCTGCAGGTCAGTTTCGGCTCCTGGCTTCTGGTCGCCTCGGTGCCGGCGCTGGTCGCGATCGGCTTGCTGCCGCTAGTGCTCTACCGGTTTTTTCCGCCGGGGGTGACTGCCACGCCCGATGCGCCGCAAGCTGCGCGTGAGGCGCTTCGCGAAATGGGGCCGCTGTCGCGCGACGAGTGGATCACGGCGGTCGTCTTCAGCTTCATGATCTTCGCTTGGATCTTCGCCGGGACCTTCAACTTCAGCCTGGCCGGCGTCGCCATCGCCGGGCTCGGCCTCCTCCTTGCCTTCCGGGTGCTGACCCTCGACGACATCTACCTGCAGGGCAGCACGCTGGCGACCTTTCTCTGGCTGGCGGTGCTCTTCGCGCTGAGCGGTCAGCTCAACGAGATGGGCTTCATGGGCCATGTAGGCGAAAGGCTGGCGTCGACGCTGGCCGGGCTGGCGTGGCCGGCCGCCTACGTTGTGCTGCTGCTGCTCTACGTGGCGATGCACTACATGTTCGTCAGCCAGTCGGCGCAGGTGCTGGCGCTGCTCGGCGTCTTTCTCGACGTTGGCGTCCAGACCGGCGTCCCGGTTAACCTGATGGGGTTTGCACTGCTCTTCGCCAGCAGTTACTTTTCGACGCTGACGCCGCAGGGCGGCAGCCAGAATGTCATCTTCGTCGCCAGCGACTATCTGACTCAGGGCGAGTTGTACCGGCTCGGGCTGCTGACGACGGTCTTTTGCACGCTGGTGTTCCTGCTGATCGGGACGCCCTGGGTGCTTTGGGTCGGCTGAACGACGCCGGCGATCCCCGATTCTTCGAAAGGAATGGACATGGCACGCATCGAAAAGGATTTCCTCGGCGAGAAGGAACTGCCGGATACGGCGTATTACGGCGTGCAGACGCTGCGCGGCAAGGAGAATTTCCACATCACCGGCATCCCGATGGCGGCCGAGCCGTATTTCGTCAAGGCCTTCGGCTACGTCAAGAAGGCGGCGGCGCTGGCCAACCGCGACCTCGGCGTCCTCGATGCCCGCATCGCCGATGCCATCGTCGGCGCCTGTGACCGGCTGATCGCTGGCGAGATGGTCGACCAGTTCGTCACCGACTTCATTCAGGGCGGCGCCGGCACCTCGACCAACATGAACGCCAACGAAGTCATCGCCAACCTGGCGCTGGAGAGCCTTGGCCACGGGAAAGGCGAGTACCAGCACGTCAACCCCAACGATCATGTCAATTACGGGCAATCGACCAACGACATCTATCCGACGGCGTTCCGCCTGGCGCTGATCCTGCGTCTGGCCAGCTACATGGACGCGCTGCGCCGGCTGCAGGACGCCTTTTACGCCAAGGCCAAGGAGTTCGAGCGGGTGCTCAAAATGGGCCGCACCCATCTGCAGGATGCGGTGCCGATGTCGTTGGGGCAGGAGTTCCATGGCTGGGGTACGACGATCGGTGAGGAGGTCCAGCGCATCGCCGAAGTGCGCCAGTTTCTGCACGAGATCAATCTCGGGGCCACGGCGATCGGCACCACGGTCACCGCCGCGCCGGGCTACCCGGAACTCGCGACCAACTACTTGTCCGAACTGACCGACACCCGGTTCATCCTGGCCGGCGACCTGATCGAGGCGACCTCGGACACCGGCGCCTACGTGCTGCTCTCCGGTGTCCTCAAGCGGACCTCGGTCAAGCTGACCAAGATCTGCAACGACATCCGGTTGCTCGCCTCGGGTCCGCGCTGCGGCCTCAACGAGATCAACCTGCCGCAGATGCAGCCCGGTTCGTCGATCATGCCGGGCAAGGTCAATCCGGTCATTCCCGAAGTCGTCAACCAGACCGGCTTCCTGGTCATCGGCCTCGACCTCACGGTGACGCTGGCCGCATCGGCCGGCCAGTTGCAGCTCAACGTGATGGAGCCGGTCATCACCTTCGCGCTGTTCACGTCGATCTTCACCATGGAAAACGCGGTCAATAGCCTGCGCCTGAACTGCGTCCAGGGCATCACCGCCAATGACGAGCACTCACGCGACATGGTGCTCAATTCGCTCGGCATCATCACCGTGCTCAAGCCGACCCTCGGCTACAAGCAGTGCGCCGAGATCGCCCGCGAAGGTTACGAGACCGGCAAATCCCTGCACGACATCGTGGTCGGCGAGCGCAAGCTGATGACCGAGGCGCAATGGGACGCGGAGTTCTCGTTCGAGAACCTGATCAGCCCGAAGCATGAGTAGCCAGTCGCGAAGGGGCGGCAGTCCTGACTGAATTTCCGGCAGGCCGCTCTGCGGCCCGGTTTCCCTGATGTTGCAATACGGAGAGCTGGCATCATGACCATGACAATATTCATCCAATTCGCGGTAGTCCTTGCGGCGATCTGGATGGGCGCGCGTTACAGCGGGGTCGGACTCGGACTCTGGGGGGCGGTCGGCCTGCTGGTGCTGGTCGTCGGCTTCGGGGTGACGCCGACATCGCCGCCGATCGACGTCATGCTGATCATCCTGGCGGTGATCATGGCCGCTTCGGTGATGGATGCAGCGGGCGGCATCGACTTTCTGGTGCGCGTCGCCGAGCGTATCATCCGCGCCAACCCGAAATACGTGACCATCGTCGCTCCGCTGACGACGTGGAGCTTCACCTTCGTTGCCGGCACCGGGCACATCGTCTATCCGCTGCTCCCGGTGATCTACGAGACCGCGCATCAGAGCGGCATCCGTCCAGAACGACCGATGGCGATCGCGACCATCGCCTCGCAGCAGGCGATCACCGCCAGCCCGGTCGCGGCCGCGACGGCGGCAATGATCGGGCTGTTCGCCGAAAAGGGTCTGACCCAGTGGGGGCTGCCCGAGATCCTGATGATCTGCGTACCGGCGACGCTGACTGGCGTGGTCGCCGGTGCCATCGTCTCGATGTTTCTCGGCAAGGATCTGAAGGACGATCCCGAATATCAGGCGCGGCTGGCGGCCGGCCAGATACCGGTGCCGAAAGCGGCCGCCGATCGCCCGCCGCTGAAGCCGGCGGCCAGGACCTCCGCCTACCTCTTCCTGACGGGCGTCGCGCTGGTCGTGCTGTTCGGCTTCTTCCCGGAGTTGCGCAAGCTGCCAGGGGCCAAGAGCCCGCTCGGCATGCCGATCGTCATCGAAATGGTCATGATGGCGGTCGCCGCGATCATGCTGATGGCGACCCGGGTGAATGTCGATGAAGTGCCCAAGACGGCGACGTTGCGTGCCGGCGTCGTCGCGGTGATCGGCATTTTCGGGCTGGCATGGCTCGGCGACAGCTTCATCGCCGCACACAAGGATGTCATCGTGCCGGCGATCGGTCACTGGGCCGAGGTGGCGCCGTGGACCTTTGCCCTCGGCCTGTTCTTCGCCTCGGTGCTGCTCTACAGCCAGGCGGCGACGACGCGGGCGCTGATGCCGCTCGGCATTGCGCTGGGCATCCCGCCGCAATTCCTGATCGCGATGTTCCCGTCGGTCAATGGCTACTTCTTCATCCCGACCTATGGCTCGCTGATTGCTGCGATCAACTTCGACCTGTCCGGTACGACGAAAATCGGCAAGTACGTTCTGAACCATTCGTTCATGATTCCCGGTCTCGTCGCGACTTCGGTCGCCGTGACCACTGGCCTGCTGCTGGCGCGGGTCATGTTCTGACCGGGCTGCGGGCGCCGCGGATCAGGAAGCGGCCGGGGTCGAGCGCATCGACCAGGTCGCGCTCCAGCGGAAGGGGGTCGCCTTCGATGCGGCTGACCAGCAGGTCGGCCATCAGCGCCGACCACGTGATGCCACGCGTCCCGTACCCCTGGGCGCACCACAGGCCGGGTAGCCGGGGCAGGTTGTGCAGACGGCTGTTGCTGGCGGCGGCACAGGCTGCCGGGACCGGGCCGACGATCGGCAGGCGGTCAGGGGACAGCGGACGAAAGCCGACGCGACCGCTGAGTTGTTCGGGATCGATACCAACGGCGAAGCCGGGCAGGGTCAGTTCGAGCTGGGCCAGGTTGTCGCGATGGTCGGCCAGGCGCTCGCCGGTCTCGTCATCGTCGAGGGAGAGCGTGGCGCCGGTCAAGCAATAGCCATCGACGACCGGCGTCGCGTAGCCGTGCTTGCAGACGACGATTTTCAGTGGCGGCGTCGTGGCGGCTGGAAGATGGCTGACCTGGCCGCGTGCGGCGACCTGCGGCAGCCAGACGAACTGGCTGAAATGCGGCGCGGCAACACCGCTGGCCATGACGACGACGGGTGCCTCGGCCAGCACGCTGCCATCCGCCGCCAGCGCCTGCCAGTTGGTTTTTGCCCTTTCCAGACGGTCGACCGCAACAGCGCAACGGATGGTGATGCGTTCGGGAAAGGCGGCCAGCGCTGCGCAGCACAGCGATGGCGGCTGCACCCAGCCGCCGCCGGGGAACCACCAGCCGCCGGTGTCCAGTGGGCGCTGAAGGAGTTCGCTGGCAGCCGCGGCAGCGACGAACTGGACGACTTCGGGCGGCAGGCCGAGCCTTTCCGCGGTATGCCGCTGCTGCGCCTCATGCCCGGTGTCGCGGGCGAGGTGGAGGACGCCGCAGGGTGACCAGCGGGCCGCGGGCAGGGATTGCAGCAGGGCACGGGTCGCCAGGAATCCAGTACGGGTCAGTCGCGAGATGCGGTTGTCGTCGGGGCTGGGCAGCGGGCGCAGCATCCCGGCGAGATTGCCCGATGCGCCCTGGCCCGGCGTCGCCGCCTGTTCGAGAACGGTGACCTGCCAGCCGCCGGCAGCGAGCCGGTGGGCAACTGTGCTGCCGGCGATGCCGGCACCGATGACGATAGCGCGCCGGTCGGCGGGCAGCGGGCGGCGTTCCGGACGGCGCGAGCGGAAACGGCCGACCAGCATCTCGCGCCGCGGCGCAAATCCGGGGTGCCGTTCGAGATCGAATTCGACGGCGGCAAGGGCATCGCGAACCGGGCGCGCCAGGCACCAGGTGGCGAGGGTGGCGCCGGGTGCGGCGAGGCGGGCGAGCGCCTTGCATACCGGCAACGACCACATTTCCGGATTGCTGGCCGGCGCGAAGCCGTCGAGAAAAAAGGCATCCACCGCTGCGTCAACTTCGCGCAGTTGACTTGCCGTGTCGCCGAAGACGAGCGTCAGGACGACGCGGCCGTCGTCGAGGTGCAGCCGGTGGGTGCCAGGCGTCAACGGCGGCCACTGGTCGATCAGGGCGTCGCCGAGCGCGGCGAGGTCCGGCCAGTGCCGATGGGCGAGAGCAAGGTCGGTTGCGGTGAACGGGTGTTTTTCGAGCGAAATGAAGTGCAGCCGACGGCAGCGGCACGGGTCGCTCCGCCAGGCCTGCCAGGTGGCGAGGAAATTCAGGCCGAGGCCAAATCCGGTTTCGAGAATGACGAAGCGCTCCCTGTCTTGCCAACGCTGCGGCAGGCCATTGCCACCGAGAAAGACGTGCCGCGCCTGCGCCGAACCGCCCTGGGCCGAGTGGTAAACGTCGCTGAAGACGGCAGAAAAGGGGGTGCTGGCCGTTGTGAATTCGAGGCGAGCGGGCTGCAGGGGCATGGCCGCCATTCTAACCCTGCCCGGTGCGCCAGGCTGGCGTAACGAGGAGCTGGGGATCATCGCGGCTTGCAAGTTGCGACGACAGGTTCATAATCAACAACGGATTGGGGAAAGACATGCGTTCGCGACTGCTTCGCCACCTGCTGACTTTGATGGTCCCGTCCGGATTGCTTTGCCTGATCTTTGTCGCCGCGCTTTACCACGAGAACCAGTTACGGGTCAGGCAGAATCTGGAAGCGGGGGAAGCCTTGCGGGTGTCTGTCGGAGCTCGCTCGCTGACCAGCGACCTCGATGTGATGGCCGGCGATATCAGGCTGATCGCTGCCTTGCCGAGCCTCGCTGCGGTGCTCGGAAACGCCGATCACCCGGCGCTCTCCCGACTGACGGCCGATCTCGTGGCGCTGTCCGCCAGCCACCGCGTCTATGACCAGTTGCGCTGGATCGACGAGACGGGCAGGGAGCGCGTCCGTGTCGATTATCTGCAGAACGAACCGTTCGTCGTTCCCGAGGAGCGCCTGCAGAACAAGGCGCAGCGCTATTTCTTCAGCGACACGATGAAACTGGGGCCAGGCGAGATCTATGTGTCGCCGCTTGATCTGAACATCGAGCAGGGTCGCGTCGAGACGCCGCTCAAGCCGACGCTCCGTCTCGCCATGCGGGTTGCGGATCAGGCGGGGAAGGCGCGCGGCATCGTTATCGCGAATTATTTCGCCAGTTTCCTGATCGCGAGATTTGACGATATCACCCAGTCCCACGACATCGGGGCACGGGTCAGCCTGCTCAACCGCGAGGGATATTGGCTGAGTGCGCCGCAGGCGGCCGATGAGTGGGGATTCATGTTCGACCGCAAGGATAACTTCGCTACCCGATACCCGGAGGTCTGGCGGCGAATCTCGTCAAGCGAACGCGGCCAGTTCGAGGATGATCGTGGCTTGTGGTCATTCCAGACGGTGCGTCCGCTGCAAGGAGGCAAACTGGCGGGCAGTCCGACCGCAATGGGTGGCGACGACTATGTCTGGAAGGTGGTCTCACAGGTCCCCGGCGAGGTTCTGATGCAATTGGCCAGCCGGAACCTGATGGGATGGATTCTGATCACCCTCGTGTTCATGGGGACCCTGTTTGTCGGAAGCCTGGTACTGGCGAAGGCACTTCAGCGGCGTGACGCGATGGCCGAGAATCTGCGTGCGCTGAACCTCCATCTGGAAGACGAGGTGCGCCAGCGCACCGAGGAACTCCGCCAGCAGGCAATGCGCGATCCGCTGACGGGCCTGTTCAATCGGCGTTATCTCGCCGAAACCCTGCCGCGCGAAATCTATCGGGCATTGCGCGAGGAGAAGCCGCTGGCCGTCGTCATGATCGACCTCGACCACTTCAAGCGTTTCAATGACCAGTGGGGACATGAGGCCGGCGACGCGGTCTTGATCGGTGTTGCCGCGGCTTTGCTCGACGGCTTGCGGGTATCGGACATTGGCTGCCGTTACGGTGGAGAGGAGTTGCTTGTGGTCATGCCGGGAGCCGATGCCGAAGAGGCGATCAGGCGGATATCGACCATTGCCGAGCAGTCGCGCATGGTGGGCGCCCGTGTGATGGGGCGCGAGTTGGATTCGATCACCTTCTCGGCCGGAGTTGCGACAGTTCCCGACCATGGAAACAACGCGGAAATGCTGATACGAGCTGCCGACCGCGCCCTCTACATGGCCAAGGAAACAGGTCGCGACCGTATCGTGGTTGCCCATCTCCCCGGGGCAGCGGAGTAGCTGCGTCCCCCGTTGGATGCCGCCGGCAGGCGGGTGCGCATCATCCGGTCTCGGATTACACGCGGCCAACTCGCTGGGGCCGTCTCAGAATTTGGAAAGTGAAGCACGTCAAGCGGCCTACGAGATTTCGAACGGACTCATTGTGATTGGGACGTGCTCGATTTGGACGTCCGCATGATTCGGATTGTCATTCAATCCAATGATCGTTAGACTGTGGGTATGAATAAACGACTGCTCAAAGACCTCTTGTACGAACAGGTCGCCCGAATCGGTAGAGCCGCCTCCAGTCCGAAGCGACTGGAACTGCTGGAGTTGTTGGCACAAGGCGAGAAAACGGTCGAAATGCTGGCAAGCGAACTGTCGGCCGATATCAAACTCACCAGCGCCCACCTGAGAGTGCTGAAGGAGGCACGTCTTGTCACTTTTCGGCGTGAAGGCAAATACATCATCTATCAACTGGCTGGCAACGATGTCGCGGGTCTGTGGGTGAGCCTGCGCCAAGTCGCTGAAGAGCACCTGCTCGAACTCAAGATGGCACTGGGGCAGATGGTGGCTGATCCGGAAAAACTCTCTGCTGTCAGTCGCGAGGTACTGCTGGAGCAGGCCAAGCGGGGTGAGATATTCGTCATCGACGTCCGCCCACGCAATGAGTACGAAACGGCCCACCTGCCTTTCGCCCGTTCGATGCCGGTGGCTGAGATCGAGCAGCGACTCGCTGAATTGCCGTCCAACATGGAAATAGTTGCTTACTGCCGAGGGCCGTTCTGCCTGCTCTCCGACGAAGCCGTGGCGATACTTGCGGCAAGAGGTTATCGGATACGCAAAATCCTCGATGGTGTCAGTGAATGGCAGGCCGCCGGCCTCCCGGTGGAACACCTCGAATCATGAAGATGAAGGGACGCGAAAGCGGCATGCCCGACGAAGCCTGCTGGGTGAGCTTCTTCGAGGCGGACGTCGTTACTGACAGGTTGCTGGGTACGGCGGTGCCGGGGAATATCATCGAGTTCGGCTGCGGATATGGCTCCTTTACGGTGCCGGCCGCCCGACGTACAACAGGACGTGTCACTGCGCTGGATATTGAGCCGGAAATGGTCGACTGTGTGCGCCAGAAGGCTGTCACTTTCGATCTGCCGAATATTCAAGCCGACGTGAGAGATTTTGTCGCACAAGGAACGGGCGTGGATTCAGAGTCGCAGGCGCACGCAATGATATTCAACCTGCTGCACCTGGAGCACCCCGTGGTGTTGCTGCGCGAAGCCTTCCGGACCTTGCAGGACGGGGGCGTGCTTTCAGTGATCCACTGGCGCAGTGATATTCCAACTCCACGTGGCCCCTCGCTGGCGATTCGCCCAACGCCTGAGCAATGCCAGGAATGGATCGCCGAAGCCGGATTTCACAGCGTTGAATCTGTTGATTTGCACGATTGTTGTCGGTTCCACTTCGGCCTGCTGGCCAGGCGTTGATTCGCTTCCTTCGGGAGACCGCTCATGAAAATCCTGATCGTTTTCAATCACGAACCCTACGATAGTACCGATGTGACCTGGAACGGTCTGCGACTGGCGGACAAACTGGTCGATGCCGGAAGTGAAGTCCGTATTTTCCTGATGAGCGATGCGGTGGATATGGCACGCGGTGTCTGCCGTCCACCCGAAGGTTATGACCAAGACCTGTCCCAGATGCTGAAGGCGCTCATTGCCCGTGGAGTGACGGTCAAGGCCTGCGGAACCTGCATGGCGCGCTGCGGCATCTACAGGAATCATCCCTTTTTCGAGGGCGCTGAAAAGGCAACCATGCCGGCTTTGGCGGAATGGGTCATGAGTAGCGACAAGGTCGTGTCGTTCTGAAACATCCCCGGTGTGTCGTCCGCAATAAGAGAAAAGGCGACGAAATCTGTCGCCATGCCACCCTGAAACCCCAGGAACAGTATCCAGGAGATTCCAATGTCCGAAATCAGCAAGCAAGGCTTGTCCACTCGCACCATTCACGGCCACAGTCTCAAGGATGCCCACGGCAGTCCTCACCTTCCAGTGTACGACACGACCACCTTTGCGTTCAAATCGACGGCTGACCTGCTCGATGTCGTTGACGGTCGTAAGCCGGGTAGCCTCTATACGCGGTACGGACTGAACCCGTCAATCTTCGCGATTGAAGAGACTCTCGCCAGCCTCGAAAGCGCGGAGATGGCCTGGTCCTTCTGTTCCGGGATGGCCGCCGAGACGGCATTGTTCCTGACGCATGGGCGTGAGGGCATCGTTTGCATCGGCGATGCTTACGGTGGAACTCTGGAGCTGCTGGCGGACCAATTGCCGCTACTGGGGATCAAGACCCATTTGATCCTGGGCAATGAACTCGACAAACTCGATGCCTTGTTGTCAGGAGGTGGAAAGCTGGTGTTTTTCGAGACGCCCACCAACCCGACCCTCGAATTGCTCGACATTCGGGCCATTTCGGCGAAGGCGCATGCCAACGGTTGCCTTGTCGCAATCGATAACACATTTGCTTCACCGGTCAATCAGCGCCCGCTGGAACTCGGGGCCGATTTCGTTATACACAGCGCCACCAAGTATCTCGGTGGGCACAGCGACCTTACCGCAGGGGCGCTGATGGGGTCGAAGGAACTACTGATGCCGGTATGGAACTGGCGCAAGAATCTAGGCTCGATGATCGCGCCGGGCACGGCGTCACTACTCGCTCGCAGTCTGCGCACCCTGGTGGTCCGCGTGCGCCAGCAAAATGAGTCAGCGCAGCGCGTTGCTGAAGCTATGGAGCGCCATGCCAAGGTCAGCCGGGTCTACTATCCTGGTCTGGTCGATTTTCCGGGACACACCCTAGCCAAAGGGCAGATGTACGGCTTCGGAGGCATGCTGAGCATCGAAGTCGCCGGTGGCGGAGAAGACGCCACCCGTGTGGCTGATCAGTTGAAGCTGTTCGCCTTGGCACCCAGCCTCGGGGGCGCAGAAAGCTTGGTAACCCAGCCTTGCACAACCACTCACCATGGACTGACGGCGGAAGAACGCGCCCGTCGCGGTATTTCCGACGCGATGTTGCGTCTGTCGGTCGGCCTGGAAGATGCGGATGATCTGATCGCCGACATGGAGCAGGCCCTGGGTTAAGCGATTCGATCTATACCGACTGCGGGTTTGCCGCGCTGGTGCCGAGATGTCCGGCCGGCATTGCCGTCAGGTGCGGGAACAATTCGCGTAGGAAGCGGCGCGTGAAGTGGATGCGGGATGCCTGTTGGCCTTGGTGGCGATTCGTAGTGCAAGGTAGTCCGGCACGCTGTCGCTGGCAACCTGAAGCTGGCTGATCCACATCTATTCCCGCGCCGAAAAGACGTCGACCAGAATCAGCACGCGGGGGATTCCCTTGTTTGACCAACGCCCGAACAGTCGGGCAAACGCGGCGAGTTTTTTCATCAGCGGCAGTGCGCGGCGAATGATGTTGCTGATTTCCGGGTTTGGGTTGGCCGCAAAATAATGCTCGATCAACAGTGGCAGCAAGGATCGTGCTTCATCCGCGTCGATTGGGCCACTCAGCGAGATGGAATTCAGGAAGAGGACGAGATCCGCCGCCTGTGCCACGGGCAGTGGCAAGGCTTCGCCGAAATTTTCCTCGAAGTCGATGCGATAGCTGACGCCATCGTACAGGGTGATGTTCTTGATCTGCGCGCCGCCGTGCCAGTGGCCGGCCCGGTGAAACTCGCCGAGCTCGGTTGCCAGGCGCGGCAGTTCGCGGCGCCAGGTTTCCGGTGCCCAGGTGTTCAGCAAGGTTCCGACGATCGCGCCGCAGTACTCGAGCACGAAGAGATCCTGGGCCAGCAGCGCAATATTCGGCACCCGGACGCCGGCGGCGGCCAGGCTGCGTAGCCGGTTGGCTTCGAAATCCATGCTGGTCGACGCGGCGGAAAGCGCCAGCGTCTGCATCGGCAGGCTCTGCCCGGTGAGGCGCTTGACCAGCCAGCGCATCAGCAGATTCTGAACCGGATGGCGTGGCTTTGCAGCCAGTCGCTTGACGGCATAGCGCCGGCCCTGGTACTCGAAGACGCGGGCGCGGCTGGGGTCGGTGGCCAGCGCTGCGCGGGCGGCAGTTTCGAGTTGCGTGTCGGCCACGCGTATTACTCGGGACGCATCTGCGGGAAGAGGATGACGTCGCGAATCGACAGCGCATCGGTCAGCAGCATGACGAGGCGGTCGATGCCGATGCCGCAGCCGCCGGTCGGCGGCAGTCCGTACTCGAGGGCGCGGATGAAGTCGGCGTCGTAATACATCGCTTCCTCGTCGCCTGCTTCCTTGGCCTTCGCCTGTTGCATGAAACGGGCTGCCTGGTCTTCGGCGTCGTTGAGCTCCGAGAAGCCGTTGGCGATTTCGCGGGCGACGATGAACAGCTCGAAGCGCTCGGTAATCCCGGGATTCGTGTCGGACGCGCGAGCCAGCGGAGAGACCTCGACCGGGTAGTCGATGATGAAGGTTGGATCCCATAACTCGGCTTCGGCGGTTTCCTCGAAAAACATCAACTGCAGTGCACCGAGGCCGGGCTCTCCCTTCATCTCCACCTTGCGCGCGGCAAGCTGCTCGCGCAGCCAGTCGGCATCGGCGAGTTGGGCATCGCTGTATTGTGGGCAGTAATGCCTTACTGCCTCGACCATGGTCATGCGCCGGAAGGGCTTGGACAGATCGAGTTCGCGGCCCCCGTAGTGAAACACTTCGCGTCCCAGCGCCTCGCGCGCCGCATGGCGCAGCAGGCCCTCGGTGAAGTCCATGAGGTTCCTGTAATCGGCGTAGGCCTCATAAAACTCCATCATCGTGAATTCGGGATTGTGGCGCGGCGAGAGGCCTTCATTGCGGAAGTTGCGGTTGATCTCGAAGACCTTCTCGAAACCGCCGACGACCAGACGTTTCAGGTAGAGCTCGGGAGCGATGCGCAGGAACTGCTGCATGTCGAGCGCATTGTGGTGGGTGACAAAGGGCTTCGCCGAGGCGCCGCCGGGAATCGGATGCATCATCGGTGTCTCGACCTCGAGGAAGCCGTGCCCGCTCATGTAGTTGCGGATCGAGGCGACGATGCGGCTGCGGGAGAGGAAGGTGACGCGGGTTTCCTCGTTCATGATCAGGTCGACGTAACGCTGACGGTACTTCATCTCCTGATCGGCCAGCCCGTGGAACTTGTCCGGTAGCGGACGCAACGACTTGGTCAGCAGACGGATCTCGGTCGCCTGGATGGTCAGTTCCCCGGTCCGCGTCTTCATCAATGTGCCGACCACGCCCAGGATGTCGCCGAGGTCCCAGGTCTTGAAGTCAGCGTAGATATCCTCGCCGAGAGTGTCGCGGGTGACGTAGATCTGGATGCGGCCGGAGAGATCCTGGAGCGTGGCGAAGGAAGCCTTGCCCATGATGCGCTTCAGCATCATGCGCCCGGCGACCCTGACTTCGACCGGCATGCCTTGCAGTTCTTCGGATGTCTTGTCGCTGTAGCCTTCGAGCAACTTGAGCGCCGTATTCTCGCGCTGGAAGTCGTTGGGGAAGGCTTTGCCCGTCTTGCGCCACTCGGCGAGCTTGGCGCGGCGCTCGGCGATGAGCTGATTCTCGTCTTGCTGGACCGTGGTGGGCTGTTCGGCGTTGGACATGAAGAATCCTCGGAAAATGGGGGTTTGCTGCGGTCGACCGCATGAAACAAGCGATTTTCGCCGATTTCGCCTCGGCGGGACAACGTTGCGGGGATATTTTCGAGTTCCGTTCCGGCAGGCGGACGTCTGGCGCTTGTGCAGGGCTGCTTGGCGTTTCCATCAGCGGCAATGAGATAATTGCACCGTTTTGCAGTTTCAGTTCTCAAGTGTGCAGGCTGACAGGGCGCCTCGCCTGCCCTTCGCGATCGACCGGAAAGGAACGACTCCATGATCAAACTGACGCAACTGGCTTGCCTGCCATGTGCCGCGCTGTTGGCGGCCACGGTTGGAGCCACGCCGCTCAACATTCTCGGTTTCGACGACATGTCGTGCGCTGCGTGGGTTGCTGCAAAGGATGACCAAGAGCAGAGGCACAGCCATGTGGTCTGGATCCGCGGATTCCTGACTGGCCACAATTACGGCGAGCAAACCCAGCAGGTGTCGAGCATTTCCAGCGCCACGATAGAGAATTTCGTCAATCGTTACTGTACCCAGAATCCTGGTGGCCAGTTCAGCGACGCGGCGTTTCGCCTGAGCGACCAGTTTTCCGGGCGCAACCAGCCGATCAAGAAATGAAGGCGGCTGGCGTCGGGTCCGGGTGACGGAAGACGACCCCATCAGACCGTCGCGACGCAGCCCGATGAAGCCGTCGGGCGCCGCCGGCAGCCTGCCGTTTCGAGCCAGTGGGCCAGTGCATCGGCGACCGCGCGCCACTGATGTTCCAGCATCAGCATGTGGCCACAGTCGGGGATGCGTGTGTGCTGCGCCCGCCAGCGCAAGGCGGTGAAACTGACGGTGGACGGCGGAAAGAGCGAATCCTGCTCGCCGCCGATGACGAGGACTGGAATCTCGGGTTGCGGGCGATGGTGCCTGAGGCCGATTATCAGCATGTCGGCGATGGCGCGCTCCGACTCGGGCTGGATCAGATGTGCGAAGTCCAGCAGTTCGGCGGGTTGGGTTGCCGGCGAGAAATAGATGTCGCGCATCAGCGCCAGACTGGTCGGGCTGAGCGTTCCCTGGTGGCTGAGGCGGGTGATTTCGGAAAACATCTCGGGGTGTTTCAGTGCCAGCCGCATGACCGAGCCCAGGGTGCCGGTCGGTGGCACTGGCGCCATGAGCACGGCAGCCAGGGCGGAATCCCGCTCGAGAAAGCGTTCGATGACCGCGCAGCCCATCGAGTGGCCGATGAGCACCGGCTTGTCGGGGAGGCGCGCAACCGCTTGGCGCAAGTCGGCGGCGTAGTCGTCGATGCCGAAGCGGTCAGGGGTGTCCTTGCCATCGCTCAGGCCGTGACCGGATAGATCGATAGCGTGGCAGTTGTGGCCAAGCGCTGTCAGGTAGGGCAGAAAATGGATGTCCCAACAACGTGAGTCAACGTAGCCGCCATGGACGAACAGCAGGTCAGGTGCGTCCGTCTGTTTGCTTGCGGCGCGGTGGATGGCGTGAATTTTTCGTGCGGACATTCCGGGCCTTCCGTTTCTGGGTTACGGGGTGTTGCTAAACGCGCAACAGGGCGATCTTCAGCGGTGGCTGGCCATCGTGGCTGGGGAAGTCGTCTTCAGGCACGATCCATTCGAATTCACGGATCGTCCGCCCGATTTTCGCGGCGCAACGCGCCAGCTGGTCGGCCCAGACCTCGCGCGAAATTTCCGCGGCATTGTTGCAACAGATCAGGGTTCCACCCGCGGTCGTGCATAACAGCGCCAGCTTCATCAGCGCGGCGTAATCCTTGACGATATCGACGACCCCGAACAGGCTCTTGGCATAGCGGGGCGGATCAAGAAAGACGAGGTCGAAGCTGCGCTGGTCGAGCCTGGGAAAGGCAGGCATCCGCTTGCCCCTGACCATCGCCGGCTGGCCGATGCCGGCAAGTTGGCGCATGGCGGCAAAGGCGTCGCTGCGGACGAAGCGCAGGCGGATCGGCAGATCGTTGAGACGGGCGTTCTCCTTCCCCACCTTGAGGTTGGATTCGGCGAAGTCGATGTTGACGACATGCGCTGCGCCGGCCTTGGCGGCGGCGACGCCGATGCCGCAGGTGTACGCGAACAGGTTGAGCAACGACTTGCCCGAGGCCTCCTGCATGACCCGCCGGCGACCGGCGCGCATGTCGAGAAAGAGCCATGGGTCCTGGCCACCGTGACGCGCCTGAATGACGTAGTGCACGCCCATTTCGTGAATCTCGCGCGGCTCTTGTGCCGCGCTCACCACCTCGGCCGGCAACGGGTTGGCGACGCGTGAGTTGGGGTGGCTGCGATCGTTGTAGATCGCGGTCAGGCCGGGCATCACGGCGGCGTAGAAATTCTCGATGGCGACCCGTTCATCGCCGTCGAGCGCGTTATGAAAGGTCTGGATCAGCAGCAGGTCACCGTAGCGGTCGACGGTCAGACCGGGGCGTTTTTCGCTGCTGCCATTGAACAGGCGGTAGGCATCGGTGTCTTCGTCGTGCAAGCGCGCGATAAGAGACTGGCGGGCGGCGAGTGCGGCCTGCAGAAGTTCGGTCAGTGCTTGGTCTTGCATGGTGATCTCCCGGCGCGGTCGCGGCGCTCGCTGGGGACACATGCCCCGGGAAAGCCGCAGGGCCGCATTCTACCGGAGTGCACTGGCGCCCGTGGGTTCGAGCGCTGCCCAGACTCGCCAGTGGCCACAGGTCGACCGGGCACGCCGCTCGGAGCCGTCCCAGCCGCCACCAACGCACAGGCCGGTAACGGCTTCTCCCGCGACTGCCACGGTACCCGGTCGCTCACCCGGTTGCCGTTCGCCGCACCAGCATTCGCAGGTCGGGCAGCGTTTTTGGTCAACAGCCTGGATCAGCAAGACTTATCGGCGCGGCAGGCGGCAATGCTTTGAGCGGCCGGCACGACAGCGCCGCCGCTTGCGGTCCAGCCCTTGATGCCATCCTTCACGTTATAGACTCTCGCATAGCCGGCTTGCTGCGCAAGCAACTGGCTGACCGGCCTCGTCCGGTTGCCCGAACGGCAGATGACGACGACCGGATCGCCCGGTCTAACGAGCGGCTTCAGTTTTTCGAGCCAGGCCGCCGGGTCGGCCCGCCCGCGCTCGTCGAAGTAGGTCAGCAGTTTGCTGCCGGAAACGATCCCGGTCTCTTCCCATTCAGGCCGGGTACGGATGTCGATCACCGTGACCCCGCTCTTGACCAGCTGTGCCAGTTCAGCATTGTCGATGTTGATGACTTCGGCACGGGCCAGCAGGGCGCACAGCGCAAGGCTGGAGAAAAGAAGAAATTGGCGCATGGCAGGTCCTGTCGATTAGCGTTCGCTAATTTTATAACAGGTGCGAGTCATTACCGCCCTTGTTGCTGGCGCTTCATCATTTCGCGGACCTGCGGATCCTTCATCATTTCCTGCATGTTGCCCGCGTTTACCGGCGGCATTCCCGGCATCATGATGTCGCCCGGCTTCTGGCCCGGCTTACACGGGCCGAGCCAGCGCGCTTCCTGCGTCATCTTCATCTCGCTCATGCCATGCTGTGGCGGGTTGTAGCGGATCTGCATGTCGTTGCGGTAGCTGTTGTCGAAGTCGCCGGTGATGACAGCATCGGTGGTGGCAGTGGTGCCGTCGAGTTTGCACACCGAATGTATGGTGACCTTGCCGGCGCCGCGATTGACGTCCATCACCGGGCAATTGCTCTTCTCTTTGGCGCGTTCCTGCATCAGGTTGTCGCTGGCCTGATCGACGCACATCTGCATCGGTCCCTGCGAGGGCATGCCGGCCATCTGGGTCTTGATCTCCCAGAGGCCGGACTTGCGCTTTGGCGCATCCGCTGCACCGGCGGTAGCGGCCAACAGCACGGCGAGAAAGGTGAGGCTGATGCGGGCTGTATTCATGGGTCGTACTCCCTAACGTCGTTGCGCTCTATCCTATCCCTGTTTGGCGCAATCGTCATGTGATAATGCCGGCACTTGAAGGGGGCAGGCATGGCACTCAAAGCGACGATCCACAAGGCGGAACTGCAACTCGCCGACCTTGACCGTGGCCACTTCGGCGAGTACGCGCTGACCATCGCACGCCACCCGTCGGAAACCGACGAGCGCATGATGATCCGCCTGCTCGTTTTTGCGCTCAACGCGTCGCCGACGCTGAGTTTCGGGCGCGGGCTGTCGACCGAGGATGAAGCCGATCTGCAGGATTGCGATGCAACCGGCAGCATCGAACGCTGGATCGACGTCGGCCTGCCCGACGAAAGAGCCATCCGTCGCGCCTGCAACCGCTCGCGCCACGTTGTCATCCTGAGCTACGGGGGGCGGGCTGCCGACATCTGGTGGCAACAGACCGCCGCCAAGGTCGCCCGCCAGAAGAACCTGCGGGTCCTTTCGCTCAGTCCGGAGGATGCACGGGCGCTGACCGGCCTGGCGCGCCGCAACATGCGCCTGCAATGCACGATTCAGGACGGTGTTGTCTGGCTGGGAAGCGATGACCAACATGTCGAGATGATGCCAGCGGTTCTGTTTCCGAACGGGGAACAGTAGAGTGCGACGCTGTGCCTGGGGGAGCCCGGCCAATTTCAACGCTTGGGAGCGGTAGCCCGGAAGAAAGCCGGCGCGTCGAAATTCGCGTTCAGTAATCGGTGGCGCTCTGCAGGGCGAGCCATGGTGGCTCGCCCTTTTTTCCGTTCACAGTTGGTGGCCGGTTTGCGATTGGATCAAGAGGCGCTTACGAAAATATGCAGCAATTGTTCTGATGGGCGAATGCCTTCCACTGCCCAGGAAGTCTCTGTCCAGGCGGATTCCCCGGCGGCAGCTTGGGAAGAGCAACCCGCTGCGCAGTCTCCGTGTTGCTCGCGCGCTGGCTGATTGCATTGCGCACAAGCGAGATTGCCAGGATCGCAAGGGCGGCGGCCAGGCATGCGAGGACCGTCAAGACGAGCGGGGCAGCACTGATGGCGATATCGGGGTACATGGTGTGCTCCTGACGAAGTTGCAAGAGTCCACATTGTGCGGACCTGCCAGTTCCTGCACAATTGCATGTGATGGCATATCACGATCTCAAAAATGAATAGCTCGCGAGAGGCATCCTCCTTTGACTGGACGCTGATGCGCTCATTTCTGGCAGTGCTCGAACGTGGGAGCCTGCTCGCTGCGGCGCGCCAACTCGGGAGCAGCCAGCCGACGCTTGGGCGGCATGTGGCAGAGCTCGAGAGCCAGCTCGGTACGGCGTTGTTCGAACGTACGGGGCGCGGCCTCGTGCCGACCCGGATCGCGCTGTCCATCGCCGATCACGCCCGGGCCATGGCAGACAGCGCGGATGCCATCGGCCGCACGCTGACCGGGCAGAGCAAGCAATTGGTGGGCGCCGTGCGCATTACGGCGGTCCAGACAGTGGCTGTTCAACTGCTTCCACCGATTCTCGCCAGGCTGCGGGCACAGGAACCCGGGATCGCCATCGAGGTAGTGGCGTCCAACGCCATCAGCAACCTGCTGCGGCGCGAAGCCGACATTGCGATCCGTATGGTGAGGCCAGAGCAGAGTTCACTCATCGCGCGGCGCATCGGCAGTCTCGAGGTGGGTGCTTATGCCCACGAAAACTACCTGCGCCGTCGCGGCGAGCCCGAGACGCTGGCCGACCTGCGGCAACACGATCTCATCGGCTTTGACCAAGGGGATCTGATCATCCGCTGGTTCGAGAAGGCGGGAGTCGCGATCGGGCGCGACGCGTTCGCTATTCGCAGCGACGACCACCTCGTGCTTTGGGAAGCCCTGCGTGCCGGTCTGGGGATCGGCTTTGCCGCAACCTGGCTGGGCGACCGTGAAACCGCGGTCCGGCGCATCCTTCCCGACGTGATCAGTGCGATTCCCGTCTGGCTTACTGTGCACCGTGAGATTCGTTCGAGCGCCCGCATCCGCGCGGTCTACAACTTTCTCGCGCAGGCGATTCCGGAAGCTTTGGCGTGACCTGCCGAGGTCGGCGGCTCAATACCGCCTCCGCCCTAGCGAAAACGAGAAGCTGAGAGAAACACACTTCCCGTTGGGGTCACTCCTCTATGGGTATGCGTCGTTGAACTGCCGTTGTGGCTTGAGGCGTTGCCTCCTGGACCAGCGAGCCGCCGCAACTGCTGCCTTGGCCGGCTGTGCAGCCGTAACAATGGTCGGCAACGCGGATGGGTCGACCGGAAAAATCGGCGTCGAGCAGTTCGCCGAGATGGATGAGGCGCGCCGGTTCACCTCCCAAGGGTAGGCCTAGCATCTGGTTGAAGTCGCAATCAAATACCTGACCGTGCCAGCCAACCGAAATCAGCGTCCTGCACATCACGCTTTCCAGATTTCGCGGTTTCGACGAGTTCTTCAGCAGATTCATGTAGTCGCCGAACTCTTTGCGCGACAGGAGTTGACTGCCGAAGCGCTGGATTGGCATGTTGGCGATGGTGAACAACTGGTTGAATACGATACCGTAGCGTGTCGCCAGTTGCTCCTTGTAAGCCTGTTCAAGTGTCGCCTGATCGGGCGGCAGGCTGGCACCGAGCGGGTTATATACGAGGTTCAGGATAAGGCCACTCTCCGGCAGGCCGTATCCCAGGGTGTTGAGCCGACGCAGCCCGTCAAGGCTGGCTTGAAAAACCCCGTCACCGCGCTGTTTGTCGACGTTCTCTTCAAGATAGCAGGGTAGAGAGGCGGCGATTTCCACCTGCTGGTCGGCCAGAAAATGTGCCAGTGTCTCACAACCCGGCGCGCTCAGAATGGTCAGGTTGCAGCGATCGATGACCCGCATCCCCATGTCCGTGGATTCGCTGACCAGACGGCGGAAGTGTGGATTCAATTCTGGAGCGCCGCCGGTCAGGTCCAGCGTCTGAATCTGATGTCTCCGGGAAAATTCCAGCAGCAGAGTCATTGTCTCCCAGTTCATCTCCTCCGTTCGCGTCGGGCTTGCCGCCACATGACAATGGGCGCAGGACTGATTGCACCGATAACCCAGGTTTGCTTGCAGGGTTTCCGGCCTCCTGCGCTGAATGGCCGGAAAATCCGTATTGACCAGCAGGGGATAGGTGTCACGCATTGCCATTCTCCAGAGTGTGCTCAATCCTTAGTCGGGCCCAGCCGCCATTCCTTACATTCATGGAGCGCGTGCTTCGGCAGGGTCCGCCCGATTGACCGGCGAATCTTACATCGCCACTGCACGACTGACTCAATGCGCCTCCCTTGTATAGACAGCCACCGGCAATCTTCGTTACAATGCGCGCCTTCTTTAATGGCGGCTGTAGCTCAGTTGGTAGAGTCCCGGATTGTGATTCCGGTTGTCGCGGGTTCGATCCCCGTCGGTCGCCCCAGATTCAAGCCCCCGCAGCCCGCAAGGTCTGCGGGGGTTTTCTTTGGAGCCGCGCCATGACCGGTTGGGCGACACAAGCCGTATTTTCGGGGCTGGAACCCGCCATCGTCTGGCGGCATTTCGCCGCACTCTGCACGATCCCGCGGGCATCGAAGGAAGAGGAACTGTTGCGGCGACATTTGCTGGAGTGGGCGCTGCAACGCGGGTTGGTTGCTGCGGTCGACCCCGTGGGCAACCTGATTATCCGCAAGCCGGCAAGTCCCGGAAAGGGGCATCTTCCCGGCCTTATCCTGCAGGCGCATCTCGACATGGTGTGTCAGAACAATGCCGATACGCCGCATGACTTCTCGTGTGACCCGATCCGCCCCGTGCGCCGCGACGGCTGGCTGGTTGCCGAGGGCACCACGCTGGGCGCCGACAACGGCGTTGGCGTGGCGCTGATTCTGGCGGTTCTCGAGGATTGCACATTGCAGCATGGCCCGATCGAGGCGCTGTTGACGGTCGACGAAGAAGCCGGGATGGGCGGTGCGCGCGGTCTGGCCCCTGACGCACTCAGCGGGCGCCTGATGCTCAATCTTGATACCGAAGCATGGGGCGAGTTCTATCTCGGTTGTGCCGGCGGGCTGGATGTGAACGTCTGGCGCAACGGCGACTCTGACGCTGTACCGGAGGGCTGGTTCAGTTGGCGGATCGGACTCCGGGGCCTGCGTGGCGGCCATTCCGGGGTCGATATTCACGAGGAACGGGGCAATGCCATCAAACTGCTGGTGCGCATTCTCCGTGATCTTGAGAACCGGCTGCCGCTGCGTCTGGCCAGCCTGCACGGGGGCACGGCGCGCAATGCATTGCCGCGCGAGGCGGTGGCGGTGGTGGCGATCCCCGAACCGGCTGCGGAACAGCTGATTGCTGCCCTGGCGGCGTGGGAGACATGCCTGCGTCGGGAACTGACCGGGGTGGATGAAGGCATCGCGCTGGAATGTTCCCCGGAGCCTGCGGCAGTGCGCCTGCTGGCTGCGCGCGAGCAGGCCGTGTGGCTGGCCTCGCTGCATGCCTCACCGCATGGCGTCCGGCGCATGAGCCGGCAGGTGTCGGGCGTGGTGGAAACGTCGAACAATCTGGGGATGGTGGCGCTGGATTCTTCCGGCGGATCGTGCGCCTTCATGATTCGTTCCCTGGTCGAGAGCGGTAGCGCAGCGCTGGCGGACGAGATCGTCAGCCTCTTTGCCTTGTCCGGGAGTGTTGCCGTGAAAGCGGGGCAATACCCGGGCTGGGCGCCAAATCCCGATTCGGCGCTGCTGTCCTTGTGCCAGTCAGTCTATCGTCGGGAATTCGACGGCGATTCGCGGGTTCAGGTGATCCACGCCGGGCTGGAATGCGGCATCATTGGCGCCAAGTATCCGGGGCTGGATATGGTCTCCTTCGGACCGACGATCCGCGGCGCCCATGCGCCGGGGGAAGCGGTGGAAATTGGGTCGGTCGGGCGTTGCTGGCAGTTGTTGCGGGCAATTCTCGCGGCGGTTGATTGAACAGATTTCTTGTGGAGTCGGGAAGATGAAACTCTTGGTGTCCCTGGTGCTTGCCCTGGCGGTTAGTGCGTGCGGTGTCGAAACGGCATCAACGGCGGCGACCGGAGCCGTCATCAAGAAACAGGAACTCGAGCAGGGCAAGACAACGATGGAGCAGATGCAGCAGAAGATCGATCAGGCTGGCCTGCAGTCGCAGCAGCGTGCTGAGCAGGCGGGCGGCGACAAGTAATTTCAGCGGCGGCGCCGGCCTTCGCGGCGGGCCAGCCCAAGTTTGGTGGAGCGCTCGAGCTGGTGCGTGAAGGCCGGGAAGTCGAGGCCGTGGCGCGAGCGCAGTTCCTTGGCGAAATTGTGCAGCCAGTGCCAGCGCGGCTCGAAATGGCGTTCCTTGAAGGCGAACAGGATGTGATTGCCATCTTCCGGTGCGGAAATGACGATCACCTGATCGTCGAAGGCCGCCAGCGCTTCGCCGATCATTTCGGCATAGGTTTCCCGCTCGCCGGCCAGATTGATGACCAGAACGCCGTTGCCCGCGAGTTTCGCGAAAGCGTTGGCGAAGAAATCGCGATTGGCCAGGCTCGGTGCGAAGCCACGTCGGTCAAAAGCGTCGACGAGCAGGACGTCGATGCCCGTTGCCGTCTGCGCCAGATACTCGGCGCCGTCGGCGTGCACGACTTGCAGGCGGGCGTCGTCCGGCGGTAGTAGAAAGGCGTGGCGCCAGGCAATTACATCGGGATCGAGTTCGATTGCCGTCAACCGGGTGCCGGGCAGGCGGTGATAGCAGAACTTGATCAGGGAGCCACCGCCGAGTCCGATCAGATCGATGCGTTTGGGGTGCGGGCTGAAGAGCAGGAAGGCCATCATCTTCTGCGTGTACTGCAATTCCAGCGCGTTCGGGGCACGCAACGACATGGCGCTCTGCATCAAACGCACATTGAAATAGAGGTAACGTTGCTTGCCGTCGTCGATGACGAAGGGCTTTGGGTAGCTTTCGTCGAGCAGCTGGGCGCGCAATTCGCCGGCGCTGGCAGATCGCGGCTCGAGCATCAACACCGTCCCGCTTTCCGTTTCGTAAGGGCTCGGCATCGCGAACGGCGGAATTGCCGTGGACATCAGGGCTCCGGCGTTCAGTCCGGAAGATCCGCAGCGTTCAGCAGGAAGACGAACTCGTCGCCGGCGGCGGTGTTGAGCCAGGTGAAGGGCAGCGCCGGGCAGGCGGCCTCCAGTGCTTCGCGGTTATGGCCGATCTCGACGACGAGCAGGCCATCGTCGGTCAGATGCCGCTTCGCTTCGCGCAGAATGATGTGGGTGAAGTCGAGGCCATCCTCGCCTGAACCAAGCGCCATGGCTGGCTCGTGCAGGTATTCCGGCGGCAGCGCTGCCACCGCGGCGGCATTGACATAGGGCGGGTTGGCGATGATCAGGTCGTAACGCCTGCCCTGAAGTTTGCCGAAGGCATCCGACTGGATGATGTTGATGCGGTCATTCAGGCCGTAATCCGCGATATTGCGTCGGGCGACGGAAATTGCCTCTGGCGAGAGGTCGACCGCATCAACCCGCGCTTCCGGGAAGGCAAGCGCGGCCAGAATCGCCAGGCAACCCGAGCCGGTGCACAGATCGAGCGCCGATTGAATGGACCAGGGATCATTGACCCACGGTGTCAGGTGCTCCTCAAGCAACTCGGCAATGAAGGAGCGGGGTACGATGACGCGCTCATCGACATAGAAGCGATGACCGACAAGCCAGGCCTCTCCGGTCAGATAGGCCGCCGGCAGGCGATCCTCGCAGCGGCGGCGGTAGATTGCCAGCAGTGCGTCGCGCTCCAGCGGCAGCAGGCGGGCGTCGAGGAAGGGTTCGAGGCGGTCGAGTGGCAGAGCCAGTGTGTGCAGCGTCAGGTAGACGGCTTCATCCCAGGCGTTATCGCTGCCATGGCCGAAGGACAATCCTGCGGCGTTGAAGCGACTGACGGCGTAGCGCAGGTAGTCACGAACCGTGAGCAGTTCATTGCGGGCGGCGGGATCGCTCATACGCGCAGCAACTCTTCGAGAATGCGGGTGTAGATGGCGGACAGTTGGGGCAAGGCGGCAACGTCGACGCTCTCGTCGATCTTGTGACTGGTGGCATTGACCGGGCCGATTTCGAGCAACTGGTCGCAGATTTCGGCGATAAAGCGTCCGTCGGAGGTGCCGCCGGTGGTCGAGAGCTCGGTTTCGATGCCGCAGATGTCGCGGATCGCCGCTGCCGCTGCCGACGCCAGCGGACCGCGGCCGGTGAGGAACGGGCGGGCGCCGAGGGTCCAGTCGATGTCGTACTCCAGGCTGTGGCGATCGAGAATTGCGGTCAGGCGCTGCCGCAGGCTGTCGACCGAGCTGGCGGTGCCGAAGCGGAAGTTGAACTTGATCTCGACGCTGCCCGGAACGACGTTGGTCGCACCGGTACCGCCGTGAATGTTGGAAATCTGCCAGGTCGTTGGCGGGAAATCTTCGTTACCCGGATCCCACTCGGCATCGCCCAATTCGGCAATCGCCGGCGCCACCAGGTGGATCGGATTGAGTCCCAGATGGGGGTAGGCGATGTGGCACTGGATGCCTTTCACCGTCAGCTTGCCCGACAGCGAGCCACGGCGGCCATTCTTGATCATGTCGCCGAGGGTGTCGACCGAGGTCGGTTCGCCGATGATGCAGAAATCAAGTGCTTCGCCACGAGCCTTGAGGGCTTCGACGACGGCGACGGTGCCGTCGGTGGCATCGCCTTCCTCATCGGAAGTTAGCAGGAAAGCGAGCGAGCCGGGATGCTGCGGGTTGGCTGCGACGAAGGCCTCGGTCGCGGTCAACATCGCTGCCAGCGACGATTTCATGTCGGCGGCGCCGCGCCCGTAGAGCAACCCGTCGCGGATCTCAGGGGCGAACGGCGGCGCTGTCCAGCGTTCAAGCGGTCCGGTTGGCACGACATCGGTGTGGCCGGCGAAAGCGAACAACGGCCGCGCCGCGCCGCGGCGCGCCCAGAGATTGGTGACGCCATTGCGGTTGATGAACTCGAGGGAAAAACCGAGCGCTTGCAGGCGCTCGGCGATGATCTCCATGCAACCGGCGTCGTCCGGCGTCAGGGAAGGCCTGGCGATGAGTTGCCGGGCCAGTGCCAGGGTCGGGTCGGCCATTGACGGACCTATTCTTCGCCGTCCCCGAGGCTGAGCGCAAATTCCTTGAAGGAAGCCCCGCCGGGTTCGACGCGGTCGAACTCCAGCGCGCCGGTAGCTTTCCTCTCGTCCTTGGAGCCGTGATTGATCTCGGAATTGTTGATCAGCCAGGACAGATTGGTCGGCGAATCGGCATTGGTCAGTGCTTCCTCGAGCGAGATCTTCTTTTCACTATAGAGCCTGAAGAGATCCTGCTCGAAAGTCTGCGAGCCCGGGGCCAGGCTCTGTTCCATCGCATCCTTGATGCCCTGGACCTCGCCGCGCTCGATCAGATCGCTGATGTGACGGGTGTTGATCATGACTTCGCAGGCAGGGAGCCGCAGGCCGTTCGGATTTCTGACGAGGCGTTGCGACATGACGGCGCGCAGAGCAACCGACAGGTCGAGGAACAGGGCCGGACGGTTTTCCAGCGGGAAGAAACTGATGATGCGGTTCAGCGCGTGGTAGCTGTTGTTGGCATGCAGCGTCGCCAGGCAGAGATGGCCGGTCTGCGCATAGGCAATGGCAGCCTGCATCGTTTCCTTGTCGCGGATCTCGCCGATCAGGATGCAGTCAGGCGCCTGACGCATGGCGTTTTTCAGCGCGGCAGCCCAGTCAACCGTATCCATTCCGATTTCGCGCTGGTTGACAATGGATTTCTTGTGTTTGAACAGGTATTCGATCGGATCCTCGACGGTCAGGATATGTCCCGCCCGATTGGCGTTGCGGTGATCGAGCATCGAGGCGATGGTCGTCGACTTGCCGGAACCGGTGGCGCCGACGATGAGAACCATCCCCCGTTTCTCCATGATCAGGTCGGCCAGGACTGGCGGCAGTTCGAGGGTGGACAGCAGTGGGATGTTGCCGAGAATGTAGCGGACGACAATGCTGGTCGAACCGCGCTGGCGGAAGATGTTGATGCGGAAGTTGCCGATCTCCCGCACGCCGAAGGAGAGGTTCATCTCCATCGCCACATCGAAGGTCTTCGCCTGATCGGGCGACATCAGTTCGTAGGCGATCTTGTCAATCATGTCGGGCAGCATGACCTGCTGATTGACCGGCATGGTGTTGCCTTGGATCTTGATGTGGATCGGCGTGCCGGCGGAGATGAAAATATCCGAGGCCTGTTTTTCCGCCATCAGTTGGAACAGTTTGTCGAGGATCATTCAGGGCCTCCGGTGTCGTGGGGCTTGGATCAGGCGCGCAGCAATTCGTTGATGCTGGTCTTGGCGCGGGTCTGCGCGTCGACCTTCTTGACGATCACGGCGCAGTATAAGCTGTACTTGCCATCGGCCGACGGCAGGTTGCCGGAGACGACGACCGAACCCGGCGGAACCCTGCCATACGTCACATCGCCGGTTTCGCGGTCGTAGATGCGGGTGGACTGGCTGATGTAGACGCCCATCGAAATGACCGAGTTTTCGCCGATGATGACTCCTTCGACGACTTCCGAACGGGCACCGATGAAGCAGTTGTCCTCGATGATGGTCGGGTTCGCCTGCAGCGGCTCGAGCACGCCGCCGATGCCGACCCCACCGGAAAGGTGGACGTTCTTGCCGATTTGCGCGCAGCTCCCGACCGTCACCCAGGTGTCGACCATGGTGTTCTCGTCTACGTAGGCGCCAATGTTCACGTAGGAGGGCATCAGTACGGCATTCCTTGCTATGTAGCTGCCCTTGCGCGCGACGGCTGGCGGAACGACGCGGAAGCCGCCCTGGCGGAACTGCTCCCGGGTCCAGTTTTCAAACTTGGAATCGACCTTGTCGAAGAAGCGCAGGTCGCCCGCAATCTGAAGGCGGTTGTCGCGAACGCGGAAGGAGAGCAGCACGGCCTTCTTGATCCACTGGTGGGTGATCCATTCGCCGGCGATCTTCTCGGCGACACGCAGCTTGCCGGTGTCCAGTTCGCCGATCACCGAGTTGATGGCGGCGATGGTCGTCGGCGGGGAGTCGGGCGACAATTCGGTGCGGCGTTCCCAAAGTTCTTCTATGGTGGCTTGCAGCGGATGGCTCATCGATTTTCTCTCTGATTACAGTAGTTGGGCAAATTGACGAATTCGGTTTGCTGCATCAAAGCATTCTGCCAGCGAAGCAACCAGTGCGATGCGGACGAAACCGGCGCCCGGATTGAAACCGCCGACCTCGCGGGCAAGGAAGCTGCCGGGCAGAACGATGACATTATAGTGTTCGAACAAGCCGCGCGCGAAATCGGTGTCGGCGATCGGCGTCCTTGCCCACAGATAGAAGCTTGCGTCGGGCATGGCGGTGGCGAGCACTTCGGCGATCAGCGGCGTGCAGGCCGCGAATTTCTCGCGGTACTGGTTGCGGTTGTCGAGTACATGCGCCTCGTCGTTCCAGGCGGCAACGGAAGCGGTCTGCACCGGCGGGGGCATTGCGCAACCGTGGTAAGTGCGGTAGAGGAGGAATCTTTTCAGGATCGCGGCGTCGCCAGCGACGAAGCCGGAACGCATGCCCGGCACGTTGGAGCGCTTGGACAGGCTGGAAAACATCACCAGCCGCTCGTTGCTACGGCCGAGCAGCTGCGCCGCCTGGAGGGAGCCGATCGGCCGGTTGGCCTCGTCGAAAAAAATTTCCGAATAGCACTCGTCGGAGGCGATGATGAAGCCGTACTTGTCGGACAGCGCGAACAGGGCCCGCCAGTCGTCGAGCGAAAACACCTTGCCGGTCGGATTGCCCGGCGAGCAGACATAGAACAACTGGACGCGCGCCCATTCCGCTTCGGACAGGGCGCCGTAGTCGAAGGCGAAATCGTTTTCCGGCAGCGTGTTGAGGAAGCGTGGTTCGGCCCCGGCCAGATAGGCGGCGCCTTCGTAGATCTGATAGAACGGATTCGGGCTGACGACCAGCGGCACATGACCCCGGCCGGGGTCGATCACCGTCTGGGCGAAGGAGAATAGTGCCTCGCGCGAGCCGTTGACCGGAAGAATCTCGCTTTCCGCGTCGAGTTCCAGTCCGTAGCGGCGCTGGCACCAGGCGGCGATGGCCTGGCGCAGGGCCGGAATGCCCTGCGTCGTCGGATAGTTGGCCAGGCCCGTCAGACCGCCGGCCAGCGCTTCCATGATGAAGGGGGGCGTCGGGTGTTGCGGCTCGCCGATGGAAAGCTTGATCTCCTTGTATTGCGGGTCCGGCGTGACGCCGGCGAAGAGGGCGCGCAGCTTCTCGAAGGGGTAGGGGTGGAGTTGGCCGAGGTGCGGATTCACGATCGAAGTGGAGTAAGTGCAGAATAGCGATTATCGCTGAAAACTTTTGGGCTGCCTTGTGAACAATCACGCCTTGGTCACTGTTCTTGCCATTCCGCTGTTGCTCGCGGCCTGTTCCGTCGGCTATCAGGCACGCGGCAGCCTGAGCGACGTGCCGGGCGAGATGCGCGGCAAGGGCTATCCGGGCAATTCCGGTGGCGGGAGGTTTGCGCTCGACGATCGTGAAGGCCGTCTGACTTGCGATGGCCAGACTCTGCCGCCGTTGATCTCGCCGAATCCGGGCAGTTGTGCCGGCGAAGCCGGCGCCGGAGTCGTGCGTTGCAGCGACGGCCGGGAGATTCCGCTGCGCTGGGAGGCGATCACCTGCCGTTCCTGGAAGGGTAGTGGCGTCGATGCGAACGGAAACCGGCTGGAGTTTCGCGTCGAGCGCCGCTAACAGGTTGAAGTGCAGACTTTATCTGACAGATGGCGTCAACTCAGATAACGACCGACAGGCAAGAAGCGACCCAAAGGCGATGGTGGGGCGGCGAGAAAGTGGGCGGTCAGGAACGCTCAAGCCCAGGTGCGGTGCACGACCTCATCGCACATCGTCCAAAGGAACGAAGGGTTTGCCCACACTTGCTGCACGGACTTCGTTTAGGGGGCCTACGAAGGCGGCATGAGCCAGTTGCGGGCGTCTATGATAAACGCGCGCGTACCCGGCGGAAAAACTGGCGGGAAGTTACGGTTGACGATGGGTGGAAGGTGCGGAGATACTTCGGGGAAGGTGGTTGAATTTCCTATCCTTCTTGATGCCGTATCCATCAGAGGATCCAACCCATGCAGGGTGGTTCCTTCCTGATTGATGACTGTTTTATCGCTGTGCCACAATTCCTCAGCAATTAAGGAGTGAGGCATCCATCGCATCTATCCGTCGTTTGGGTGTCCTTCGCCCGTGCCATACTTGCTCTCATGTGGTTGAATTTCCTATCCGTGCAGCAAATGCTCGAACAGTTTCTGGCGCCGATTGGCCGCTGGCTTGGGTCCGGCCTGCTTGGCTACGCCTTGACCTTCCTGGCCGTGCTGGCCGTGGTGGTGGGCGTGCTGGCTTTTGCCCGGCGTGCGGACGACACGGCGCGCCATGCGCAGAGGCCCGTCGCGCCGGCGTCGCTGCCGGCCGCCACAGCCGAGGCGGCGCCCCCGCCAGCGAGGCCTGAGCCACCGCCGCCACGGCTTCCTGCGGTGTCGCGGGCACCCGACACCGCCCAGCCGCTGGCCGTGCTGGTGGCCGACGACTCTGCAGTGGCCCGCGCCAAGCTGCGCAAGTTGCTGGAAGGCGCCGGCTTCGTGGTCGACGTGGCCAACGACGGCGAACAGGCGCTCGATCTGCTCTCGCGCAAGTCCTACGCCGTGCTCATCACCGACCTGGAGATGCCGGTACTCGACGGCTTCCAGGTCATCGCCCACGTGCAGGGCAGCCTCGAAACCGAGGACCTGCCGATCATCGCCATCACCGGTCACGAGGAACTCAGCGCCCGCGTCAACGACTGCCAAGGCCTGTACGGCATCTTCAAGAAGCCCTGGAATGACCGCGAACTGCTCAAGCGCGTGGCCACGGTGGCGCAGCTGCGCGGCGCGACCACCGGCGGCTAGGTCCGCCCCAGCCGTCGGCTCAGCACCAGCGCCAGCGAGAGCCCGGTGCGCGAGCCCGAGGCCACAACCGCCGCGGACGTGCCGGCCACCACCACGCGGCAGCCTTCGGAGCCCAGATCGACGATCCAGTCGGCCTCGGCGATGAGGTCCAGGTCGTGCTCGATGACGACCACGCTATGGCCGCCGTCCACCAACCGGTGCAGCACGCGGATCAGCTTCTCCACATCCGCCATGTGCGGGCCCACTGTCGTCTCGTCCAGCACATACAGCGTGTGCGGTGCCTTGTTGCCGCGGCGCGTGATGTCGTCGCGCACAAATGAGGTTCAGCGTTGCCTGAAGGCTCGATCAGGCGAATTGCAGGGCGGTTTCAAGTCTGAAGTGCAACACTGGATTGCAAGCACATGATTTCGCGAGCGAAGACCTCGGCAGGCGCTTGGCCGCCTGCGCCATGACGAACGCGCCGCCCGCGTCGGCTTCGGGCGGGCCGGCTTTGCCATCGGCGAGACCGGCGCCTGGGTCGGCGACTGGCGTTTCGCGCAGCACGCCGGCCGCTATCACGCCGAGGTCCGCAGCAGGGAATTCGGGTATGTCCTGAATCTTGTTCCCGACGGGCCGCCGCTCCTCAACGGCGAGGCCGGGTACAGCACCAAGGCGCGCGACCCGCGTCATGCCAGCTACTACTACAGCCGCCCCCAACTCACGGTCGACGGCAGTGTGACGCTCGCCGGCAAGTCACAGAGCGTGACCGGCCGCGCCTGGCTCGATCACGAATGGTCAAGCGAACTGCTGCCCGACGAAGCGCAGGGCTGGGACTGGATCGGCGTCAATCTCGATGACGGCAGCGCGCTGATGGCATTCCGCCTGCGCGATCCCCACAACCAGGCGCTATGGTCGGCTGCCAGCGTCCGCCAGGGCAATGGCAACGCCGAGATCCTGCCGGCGGAGGCGGTCGTTTTCGAACCCCTGCGCCACTGGCAATCGCCGCGCACCGGCATCACCTACCCGGTCGAATGGCGTGTCCGCCTCGGCCGGCGCGAACTGCTGCTGCGGCCACTGATGGACGACCAGGAACTCGACAGCCGCCGCTCGACCGGCGCCATCTACTGGGAAGGCGCGGTCCGCCTGAGCGAAGGCGGGCGGGAGGTCGGGCGCGGTTATCTGGAGATGACGGGTTACGGGGAGAGAATCCGGCTTGGTTGACGTGAACGGGTTGGATGCGCCGGCAGTGTGCGTTCGCCGGTCCCGGGACCGTGAAGCGCCGGGTTGAATCCTTGGCACAGGCTACGTGGTCGCACCCGGCGAAAGTTTGAGTGCGGCGCCGATGCCGCTCCAGGAAGTCGCCCTGCAACCAGCCTATCCCACCGGTGGCAGCTGAATTGCAGGGAATCACCGGGAGTCGGGCAGCCGGCACAAAGCATTTGTGCTGACGACCCCAAGGCGAAGCGGCCCGACTTGAAAAGCTGCCGCTCAATAGAAAAGTCAAGGAGCGGACGCGATGGCGACCGTCGCGCTTGAGCGCCATCTCATGCGTTTGTTTCTCTTGATGATGCCGCAAGACGCGCCTCCAGGAACGGGATGTATGAACACACCTCAGGCAGCGGGTTAGCGGTGATCTGTTTCAGGAAAGCAATAGAGTCGGCCAAATCATCAGCAGTGGCGCCCTTGGCTGCACCATGTGATGAAATGTCCTCTGCCAGGATCGTCAGGAACACAAGCGCTGAACCTTCCGGCGGGCTCTGGCGGAGGACATAAGGTTTTCTGAGAACATCCAGGCCGCCTTGGGCTTGTGCCAGGGCACCCTCCAGATTTCCGCGTGCCAACAACCGATTGGCACGGACCATAGCGGCCCGTGCACGAATAACCGCAACCATACTCCTGGCGGAATCAACGAGACGCATAGCGTCCAGCGACCGAAGGGAGCGAGGTCGACCGCCGGGTTATGCATCATTGTGACCGACCGTGCGATTTACAAATACCAAGCGCTTCCGTGCCATACCAGAGATAAGCGACAACAAACATGGCTCGTTGGATCAAGCCGCCGCTTCCAACGAAGACAGCCGAAACTATGGGCATAGTTGCTGCAGCGACCAAGGCGAGAACGTCCAGTGCGCGGTTCAGTAGTTCCGCGCGCGTTCGCCGAACAAACCTAGCGACAACGCCAAAGCAAAATGCGAACCCCATCCCCGTTGCGGTAACTGAGTGCAAGAAGTCCTCAAGCGCGTCAAAGGGAACGCCTGCAATCCACGGTTTGTGGGAAAACGCGGCGGTTCCGATCATGGAGGCCGCAAACGTACCGGCAGTAAGCGAAAGCCCCCTCGCCCGGAGGGCGCTCGGCAGCCCAACAGGAGAATGCTGCGGTCGACCAGTTCAAAGGCTTAAAAAGCAAAATGGCGCAGATCACCCGGCACCATTTTTTGCCGGAAATCGGGCGGGAAGTGGGTTTTTCTACAGCGTCAACGTAAAAGTCACCGGCGCTGCGCGGCTTTATCGCGCAGCGTCCGTGTGGACTGCCGGGTTAGACATTGCTTGCAACGCGGCGAATCTTATTCGGGTATATGGCATGCTGCCTCAATGTTGTTTCCCTCGGGGTCGATAACGAACGCGCCGTAATAATTGGGATGGTAATGAGGGCGCAAACCTGGGGCACCGTAATCCTTGCCACCTGCAGCAATAGCAGCTTGATAAAACGCATCAACCTGCGCTCGATTCTCGGCTCTCCAGCAAAGATGGCAACTCGTTGTGGCGGGAGCTCCTCCGTAAGGTGAGGTGCCGTCCACAAACCAAACATCAACCTTTTTTCCATCAGGTTCTGTTGCATCTGGGTGAGAGAAACCAAGCATATTCATTCCATCGTGACTTCCTTCTAAGTTCAGGCTATAGCCCAATGGAGCCAAGGTTGCGCTGTAGAACGCTTTGGTGCGAGCAATATCACTTACACGAAAGGTCATGTGATCAAGCATTGTGTTTTCCTCAAAAGGTAGGGTGGGGTGAAAAAAATGTCTAACTTTGTTATCGGGAGCAGTTTTGCTGCATAACTCCGACGCTTGCTCCCTAACTCGGCGTCGTCAATTGCACCAAGAGCGACTTGCAGCGCGGCTTTCCGGCAACTATACTGTAATTTTACACAGTATTAAATAATCGTGAAAAGCAGCACTGCCCCGTTGCCCCCTCTTCAGTCCGTGAAAGTGCTCGATCAACTGCGCGAGCGCATTCGCTATTTGCACTACAGCATACGCACAGAGGATTCCTATGTCTATTGGGTACGAGCGTTCATCCGATTTCATGGCCTTCGGCATCCGGCTACGATGGGCGGCACCGAGGTGGAAGCATTTCTGTCCTGGCTGGCCAGTACGCGTAATGTGGCAGCATCGACGCACAAGCAAGCACTTTCGGCCTTGTTGTTCTTTTTCGGTAAAGTGCTCGGTGTCGATTTGCCATGGATGAAGGAGATTGGGCGGCCGCGCACGAAGATACGCCTCCCCATCGTTCTGTCTCCCGATGAAGTTGCGCGGATTCTTTGCGTTCTGAAGGGCGAGCATCGGCTGTTTGCCCAGTTGCTGTATGGCACGGGGATGCGAATCAATGAGGGCTTGCAGCTTCGGGTGAAGGATGTGGACTTCGGCCTCAGCACGATCATTGTGCGCGAGGGCAAGGGCGGAAAGGATCGCGCAGTCATGTTGCCGCAACGCCTTGTGACAGGGCTACGGGAGCAACTGGCGCGGGCGCGGGTGCTGTGGAGTGCCGATCAGGAGGCTGGGCGCGGTGGCGTGGCGATGCCGGATGGCGGCCGGGGGGTACATAGTCCTGTGGACTCGTTGCCTGAGGTTTGACCCTCGGTGTCGCAGAGTCTATTTGCTCGTCTGGCCGGACTGAGACACTCAGCCTGACACATGATGTCAGGTCAAGTCTCGCCTTCCACAGTCAATACGGCGTGCGGTCGGGATTGCTGGCCCAGCGTTGCAGGGGCACCAGCGCATCGGGCATCGGGCGGTGTTCCATGACCATGCGGCGCGCCTCGAAGTGGCGGTTGAGTTCGCTGTACAGGTCGTCGTCGCAGAAGCCGATGGCGGCGGCCTCGGCCCGACTGTTGGCGAAGACGACGCGCTCGATGCGCGTCCAGTAGGCGGCCGCGAGGCACATCGGGCAGGGTTCGCTGGAAGCGTAGAGCGTGGAATTGGGCAGGTGGAAGCGGTCGACCGCGGCACAGGCGGTGCGGATCGCGCAGATTTCTGCATGTGCCGTCGGGTCGCGGCTGACGACAACCCGGTTCCAGCCCTCGCCGATGACCTTTCCGTCGCAGACGATGACCGCACCGAACGGGCCGCCTTGACCGAGTTCGCTCCCCTTTTGCGCCAGTTCGATGGCGCGGGTGAGAAATTGATCGTCGGCGTTCATTCAGCCACCGGTGCCGGACTCGCTGTCGAATATGCTCAGGTCGACGCGCGGTGCCGGCTGCCAGCCCGGTTGGCGGTGTTCGGCGACGACATTGGTGAAAATGCCGCCACGGACATAGAACTTCGCGGTGAGGCGCATGAAGCGCGGGGCGGTGGCGGCGACCAGGTCGTCGAGAATGCGGTTGGTGACGGCCTCGTGGAATGCGCCCTCGTTGCGGTAAGACCAGATGTAGAGCTTGAGGCTCTTCAGTTCGACGCAGAGATGGTCGGGGATGTAATCGAGAAGCAGCGTCGCGAAGTCGGGCTGGCCGGTCTTCGGGCACAGGCAGGTGAATTCGGGAATCTGCATGTGAATGTGGAAATCGCGATCGACTGCGGGATTCGGGAAGGTTTCGAGACTTTTCGTCGGCTGGCTGGACATGCTTGGATTCATCGAAATGGAGTGGATGCTATTATACGGCCCCCATCAAGGCAGGCCATTCCTGCGCCTGCCGTCATCCCATGCGCCTGACCAGACTCAAACTCGCCGGCTTCAAGTCCTTCGTCGATCCGACCGCGGTTGCCCTGCCTGGGCAATTGGTCGGCGTCGTCGGGCCGAATGGCTGCGGCAAATCGAACATCATGGACGCCGTGCGCTGGGTGCTGGGCGAGTCGAAGGCCTCGGAGCTGCGCGGCGAGTCGATGCAGGACGTCATCTTCAACGGGACGACGAGCCGCAAGTCGGTCTCGCGCGCTTCGGTCGAGCTGATTTTCGACAACCTGCTTGGGCGCGCGCTCGGACAGTGGTCGCACTATGCCGAACTGTCGGTCAAGCGGGTGCTGACCCGCCAGGGGCAATCCGACTACTTCATCAACAATCTGAAAGTGCGGCGCAAGGATATCACCGACCTCTTCCTTGGCACGGGGCTTGGGCCGCGCGCCTACGCGATCATCGGCCAGGGAATGATCACCCGCATCATCGAAGCGCGACCGGACGACCTGCGGGTCTTCCTCGAGGAGGCGGCCGGAGTCACGCGCTACAAGGAGCGGCGCAAGGAAACCCAGGGAAGGCTTGAGGATACGCGTGAAAACCTGACGCGGGTCGAGGATATCCGCCTCGAACTCGGCAGCCAGATGGAGAAGCTGGAAGCGCAGGCCGAAGTCGCGCGTTGCTACCAGTTGTTGAATGAACAACTGGCGCAGAGCCAGCAGGTGCTGTGGCTGGTCAGGAAGCGTGAAGCCGAGGGCGAGCGGCAGAGAGTGGCGCTCGACGTCGAGCGCGCGATGACCGATCTTGAGGCACAGAATGCGGCGCTGCGCGAAACCGAGGCGCGCGCCGAGGAAACCCGCGAGGCGCACTTTGCCGCGGGCGATGCGCTGCACCAGGCGCAGGGCGACATGTACGCGGCCAATGCCGAAGTGGCAGGCCTCGAGGCCGAGATCCGCCATCGCTGCGAGTCGCGCAATCAGCTTGAAGCACGCCTGTTCCAGCTCGAAGACGAGTTGGCGCACTGGAGCCGGACGGCAGAGAAGCTTGCGGTCGACCGCCAGAAATGGGAGGAATTGCAGGAGGCTACCCGCCTGCGCGTCGCCGAGGCTGACGAGCGCCTGCGCCAGCAGATGAACATCGCGCCGCAGGTCGAGGAAAGCCATGCCCAGGCCCGGGACGAGCTGCAGCGCCTGCGGACCCGGACGAGCAACGGCGAGCAGCGTCTCGAAGTCGAGCTGACCAACAAGGGGCATGCCCAGCGCGCCTTGCAGTCAATTGCCCAGCGCCGCGAGCGGCTGCGCGAGGAGGGTGGTGGCCAGGATGCGCCGGATGCGCTGGATCTCGCCGAAAAGGAAGAGGAGCTGGCGTTGCTGCGCGAGGAACTGGCCGGCGATCAGGATCATTTGCTGCAGTTGCAGCAGGAATTGCCGCAACTCGAAGCGACCCGTCGCCAGGTCCAGGAAGAATTGCAGTGCTGCGAGCGTGAACTGGCCGCCGGCCAGGCACGGCGGGCGGCGCTCGAGCAGATGCAGGCGCGGGCCCGGGAGACGGGCGAATTGCCGGAATGGCTGCGCCGCCACGGACTCGAAGACGCACCCGCGCTGTGGCAGCAGATTCATGTCGATGCCGGCTGGGAGGATGCCGTCGAGGCGGTGCTGCGCGAGCGGCTGAACGCCATTCCCTGCAACGACCCGGCCAAGCTGGACGAATGGCTGCACGACCGGCCCGCTGCCCGGCTCGCCGTGACCCTGCTGGCCGATGTGGCGAACGGCGAGCGCGAGGGGCGGCTGAGCGAGCGTGTGCGCAGCGACAACCCGGCACTTGCCGCCGCTCTCGCCGACTGGCTGGCTCCGGTACTCACCGCCGACAGCCTCGATGCGGCGCTGGCGCGTCGTGCCGGGTTGCCCTCGGGGGCAATGCTGGTGACCGCTGGTGGCGACGTGCTGACCCGTGCCAGCGTCACCTTCTTCGCGCCGGACAAGGGCGAGCACGGCCTCCTCGAACGCCAGCGCGAGATCGAGTCGCTCGGCGCCGGCATCGCCGTGGCCGAGGAACAGGCCGCAGCCGTACGCGAGCGACTTGGCGTGCTCGACGAGCAGCTCTCCGACAAGCAGGAGGAAATGGGCGAAACCCGCCAGTACGTGACCGACCGCCAGCAGCGCGTGCATGCGGTGCAACTCGAGGTGCTCAGGCTTGGCCAGGCCCTCGAGCGCCACCGCGAACTGAAGGAGCGCATGCAGGAGCAGTTGGCGGAACTGGCTGCCGAGGACGAGGCCGAGCGTGAGCGCGACCTGGCCGCCGACGACAAGATCGCCGAGGTGCGCGAGGGTCTGGCCCGTATCCGTGTCCTGGTCGCCGGCGCCCAGTCACGGCTCGACGAAGCCGAGCGCGCCGTGCGCGCCGAGCGCGAGCGCAATGCCGATCTCGACCGCGCCTTGCGCGAGGCGCAGTTCTCGTTGCGCGAATCCGCGGGCAAGCTGCAGGACATCTTCGCCCAGCAGGCGCTGGCGCAGCGTGAACTGGGCCGCATCGAGAACGACCGCGCGCAATGTGCCGAGCAGGTGGAGGCGGCACCTGCCGACGTCATGGAAGAAAGCCTGCAGTTGGCACTGGCAACCCGGCAGGAAAAGGAAAGGGCGCTGGCGCAGTGTCGCGACTCCCTGGAGTCGGCAACGAGTGCGCTGCGCGCGCTGGAAGAGCAGCGGCTGCGGATAGAGCAGGGACTGGAGCCGCTGCGGGCACGTATCGGCGACCTCAGGCTCCGGGAACAGGCGGTGGCGCTCAATGTCGAGCAGTTGGCGCAGCAATTGCTGGAAGCCGGTGCCGACGAGTCGATCCTGCAGCAGGAGCTCGGCAAGGCCCGCCCGGCCGGCTTGCAGGCCGAGATTGCCCGGCTCGCCAATGCCATCGCCGAACTGGGGGCGGTTAACCTCGCGGCGCTGGAAGAACTGGACACGGCGAGCGAGCGCAAGGGTTACCTCGACATGCAGGCGGCCGACCTCAACGAGGCGATGGAGACGCTGGAAAACGCCATCCGCCGGATCGACCGCGAAACGCGCGACCTGCTGCAAAACACCTTCGATACGGTCAACGGCCATTTCGGGCAACTTTTTCCGGAACTGTTCGGTGGCGGTCGCGCCGAGCTGGTGATGACCGGCGAGGAAATTCTCGATGCCGGCGTTCAGGTCGTCGCCCAGCCACCGGGCAAGAAGAACTCGACCATCCATCTGCTCTCGGGTGGCGAAAAGGCGCTGACGGCGATTGCGCTGGTCTTCTCGATGTTCCAGCTCAATCCGGCACCGTTCTGTCTGCTCGACGAGGTCGATGCGCCGCTTGACGACAGCAATACCGAGCGTTTCTGCGCCATGGTCAAGAAAATGTCGGCGAACACGCAGTTCCTGTTTATTTCCCATAATAAAATCTCGATGGAAATGGCCGAGCAGCTGGTCGGCGTTACCATGCAGGAATCCGGCGTTTCGCGCGTCGTCGAAGTGGATATTGAAGAAGCCTTGAAGATGAGGGATGTGGCGTAGGGGCGTGTTCAGGAAGAGACTGAAATGACCGAACTCCAGATGGGACTGATTGGCCTGGGCGCGGCGGCGGTGGCCGGCGTCCTCGGCTACAACAAGTGGCAGGAATACCGTCACCGCAAGCTTGCGGAAGCTGTTCTCAGGCCGCAGCACGATGATGTTCTGCTCGGCGCTGCCGCGCAGGCCGCACAAGCCGGCCGCAGCGAACCGGAGCTGGGCGCCGAGGCGCCGGTTGCGGCGATGGAACGCCGGGAACCGGTGCTGGCCGACGGGCGGCTGGCCGGAGAAGCCGGCGAGCCGGTGGCCGCGGAAGGCAGCAGCGAAAGCATGGCACAGACCGGCGGGACGGACGCGGTTTCGGCCGCCGCGCCGGGCGGCCCAGCGGAAGTGCCCGAGCTCCCCGCAGGGCTGGTTCCCGGGTTCCTGCTCGATCCCCGCCTGGAATTCATCGTGGCGATGGAACTGGTCGATCCGGTGCCGGCGGTACAGATACTTCATTCGCAACACGAGTCCTTGCAACGCGTAAGCAAGCCGATTCACTGGGTGCACTTCAACGAGCGCACCCGCGAGTGGGAGCGCATCGTCCCGGACAGCGAAACGCCGGTGCGTCGCTTGCGCGTCGGTCTGCAGCTTGTCGATCGCATGGGGCCGGTTTCCGGGGCCGATCTCGCGACCTTCACGGGTGCCATGCAGCAACTGGCCGACGAGTTGCTGGCGGTGGCCGACATGCCGGCCAGTCGCCTTCTCGATCAGGCTGCCGAGATCGATCGTTTCTGTGCTGCGGTCGACCTCGAAATCGGCGTCAATCTGGTTAGCCGCGGAGTGCCCTTCTCCGGCACCAAGATCCGTGCGCTGGCCGAAGCGGCCGGGATGATGCTGGGCGACAAAGGTGCCTTCAAGCGCTGCGACGATGACGGCCGGACCCAATTTACGCTGCAGAATTTCGAAGCGACCCGCTTCTCGGCGGAATCGATCCGCAACATGACGACGCATGGCTTGACCTTCGTTCTCGACGTGCCGCGCGTCGCCCACGGGGAGCGCGTCTTTCAGCAAATGGTCGAACTCGCCAAGCGCTGTGCCGATACCCTGCAGGGAACGCTGGTCGACGACAACCGGCAGCCGCTGAACGAGGTGCAACTCGATCACATCCGGCGCGAATTCATCGGCAAGCCGCAAGCGACGATGGCCAGTTACGGTTTGCCCGCAGGATCGGCACAAGCGTTGCGCCTGTTCTCCTGATGGTTGCGCCGGCACCCGCCGCCGAGCGCGCCCGGGAGCTGCGCACCGAGATCGAGCGCCACAATCACGCCTACTACGTCCTCGACGCGCCGACCGTTCCTGACGCCGAGTACGACCGGCTGTTCCGCGAACTGGAGGGACTGGAGGCGCACTACCCGGAACTGCTGACCCCCGACTCGCCGACCCGGCGGGTCGGTGGACCGCCGCTCAGGGAGTTTCCGCCCTGCGTCCATGGCGTACCAATGCTGTCGCTGAACAACGCCTTCGACCCGGTCGAGGTTGCAGCCTTCGACCAGCGTGTCCACGACGGGCTGGACTCGACCGTCGCGGTCGACTACGCGGTTGAGCCGAAATTCGACGGTCTGGCGATCAGCCTGACCTACGAGAACGGCCTGTTCACCCGCGGTGCAACGCGCGGCGACGGGACGACCGGCGAGGAAGTCACCCCCAATTTGCGGACCTTGCGTTGCATTCCGCTGCGCCTGGCCGGCAGCGGCTGGCCGGCGGTCATCGAGATTCGCGGCGAGGTGTTGATGTTCAAGGATGCTTTCGCCCAGCTAAATGCCCGCCAGCGCGCACGCGGCGAGAAGGAGTTCGCCAATCCCCGCAATGCGGCCGCCGGCAGCCTGCGCCAACTCGATTCGCGGATCACCGCTGCCCGCCCGCTGTCGTTCTTCGCTTACGGAGTCGGGGCTGGCGGTGAGGCCCTGGCGGTGACGACCCACGGCGAATTGATGGACCTGCTCGCCGCCTGGGGCCTTCCGGTGGCGACGGAACGCCGGGTGGTGCCGGGCGCCGAGGGCCTGCTCGCCTACTTTTCCGAGATGGGCGCGAAACGGCCCGCCTTGCCGTATGACATCGACGGTGTGGTGTACAAGGTCAATCGATTGGCGGATCAGATGCAACTGGGTTTCGTCTCGCGCGCCCCGCGCTTTGCCGTCGCCCACAAGTTCCCGGCCGAAGAGGCGCTGACCGAGGTGCTCGGCATCGACGTTCAGGTCGGTCGCACCGGGGCGATCACGCCGGTGGCCCGGCTCAGGCCGGTGTTCGTCGGCGGCGTTACGGTGACCAACGCGACGCTGCACAACGAGGATGAAGTCCGGCGCAAGGATGTGCGGGTCGGCGACGCGGTGATTGTCCGCCGTGCCGGCGATGTCATCCCGGAGATTGTCGCCATCGTCCCGGAGCGACGGCCGATGCGCGACCTGTTCAGCAGTGAGCCGCTGCATCCGCCTTTCGAATTGCCGATAATCTGCCCGGAATGCGGGTCGACCGTGATCAGGGGGGAGGACGAGGCGATCGCCCGCTGCAGCGGCGGACTCTACTGTCCGGCGCAGCGCAAGCAGGCGCTGCTGCATTTTGCGGCGCGGCGCGCGCTGGACATCGAGGGCCTTGGCGACAAGCTGGTCGAGCAGCTTGTCGATGCCGGGGTGGTTCATTCGCCCGCCGACATCTACGCGCTGACGTGCGAGACGCTGGCCGGCCTTGAGCGCATGGGCGACAAATCGGCGCAGAAACTGGTGGCGGCGATTGCGAAGAGTCGGCAGACAACGCTCGCCCGCTTCATCTTTGCGCTCGGCATCCGCAATGTCGGTGAAGCGACGGCACGCGATCTGGCCCACCATTTTGGCAGCCTCGAGGCGTTCCTCGCGGCCGATGATGCCGCCTTGCAGCAGGTGCCGGACGTCGGGCCGGTGGTTGCCGCGAGCATTGCCGCCTTCGTGGGCGAGCGGCACAACCGTGAAATCATCGCCCGCCTGCGGGCGGCGGGTCTGGTCTGGGCGGAAGGACCGCTGGCAGAGTCAGGGCCGCGCGTTTTTTCGGACAAGACGCTGGTGTTGACCGGCTCGCTGCCATCGCTCAAGCGCGACCAGGCCAAGGCGCTGATCGAGGCCGCCGGCGGCAAGGTGGCCGGTGCGGTATCGCAAAAGACCGATTTTGTGGTTGCCGGCGAGGACGCCGGCACCAAGCTGGAAAATGCCCGCAAACTGGGCATTCGGGTCATCGATGAGGCAGAATTACTGAAATTGCTCGACAAGGGAGTGGAAGAATGAAAAAAGTCAGGAAAGCAGTTTTTCCGGTCGCCGGTTTGGGCACGCGCTTTCTGCCGGCAACAAAGGCCAGCCCCAAGGAAATGTTGCCGATCGTCGATAAGCCGCTGATCCAGTATGCAGTCGAGGAGGCGGTCGCGGCGGGCATCACCGACATGGTCTTCGTGACGGGTCGCTCAAAGCGGGCGATCGAGGACCACTTCGACAAGGCTTACGAACTGGAATCCGAGCTGGAGATGCGCGGCAAGAGCGAACTTCTCGAGTTCGTGCGCAACATGATTCCCAAGAACATCAACTGCATCTACATCCGCCAGGCGGAAGCGCTCGGCCTTGGACATGCCGTACTGTGCGCCAAGCCGGTGATCGGCGACGAGCCGTTCGCGGTGCTGCTTGCCGACGATTTGCTCGACGGTGACCCGCCAGTGATGAAACAAATGACCGACACCTACGATTACTATCGCTGCTCGGTTCTCGGCGTGCAGGACGTGCCGCGCGCCGACACCGGGAGCTACGGCATCGTCGACGCGAGTCGGGTGGCGGAGCGGCTGGAGCAGATCAATGCCATCGTCGAGAAGCCCAAGCCCGAAGTAGCGCCATCGACGCTGGCTGTCGTCGGCCGCTACATCCTTACGCCCCGCATCTTTCATCATCTCGAGATGATCAAGGCCGGTTCCGGCGGCGAGATCCAGCTCACCGACGGCATCGCCTCGCTGCTCAGCGAAGAGCAGGTGCTGGCCTACAGGTATTCCGGCGCCCGCTACGACTGCGGCGCGAAGCTCGGCTATCTGCAGGCGAGTGTCGTTTTCGGCCGCCGCCATCCGGAAGTCGGGGCGGCGTTCGATGCCTACCTGAAGTCGCTGGAGGTCTGAATGGATAACAGCAAGGTGCGCGCACTGCTGGCAGATGCCGAACTGATTCACTCCGCAGCAACCGTCCAGGCGGCCTTGGACGCGGTGGCAGAGCGAATCCGTATCCAACTGGCCGAGCGGAATCCGCTGCTCTTGTGCGTGATGACAGGGGGTGTGGTCTTCTGCGGTCAACTGCTGCCGAAGCTCGATTTTCCACTCGACTTCGATTATCTGCACGCGACGCGTTACGGCCCGGAGACGCAGGGTGGCAAGATTTCCTGGCGCAGCGCGCCGTGGATTCCGGTCAAGGACCGGACTGTCCTTGTCGTCGACGACATCCTCGACGAAGGGGTCACGCTGGCGGCGGTCAAGGAGAGCCTCAAGCGACTCGGTGCCGCCGAGGTCCTGCTGGCGGTGTTTGTTGACAAGCTGAACGGCAGGAGCAAGCCGGTTTCGGCCGATTTTGTCGGGTTGACCGTGCCGGACCGCTTCGTCTTCGGCTTCGGCATGGATATCCATGGCGCCTGGCGCAATCTGCCGGCTATCTATGCGGTCAGGGAAGAGAGCATTTGAGCGGCGCCAGCGTCAGCGAGTTTCTCGCCTACTGGAGGAATGAAGGCGAGGCTTATGCGCAGCGCGGTGATTATGCGTGGATGGCCGGACTGGTGCCCGGCGGGCGCGTGCTCGAAATCGGCTGCGGGCCCGGTTTCGGCACCGCGGCGCTGGTCACCCGTGGCTTGGCGGTATTGGCTATCGACACGCTGCCGGAATGCCTGGCAGCCAGCGCCGCGCGCCTGGGCGAGGCGGCCGGCGGGGTGAAGCTGATGCAGGCCGATGTGACGGCGCTGACGAACGAACAACTGGCGACAATCGAGGCATTTGCCCCCGATGTCGTCGTCTGCTGGCTGATGGGCGCACCCGCCGCGATAACCGGGGCGGCAGCGAGTGACGGGGGAAAGGCGGTGGCGGCCTATCGTGAGGCCGTCCATCGCCACGTCGCGGAGTTGGCGGCGAAGCTGCCTATGGTGCGCGCCCTGCATCTTGTCGACCGCACTGCAATTGCCTGGCAGGCCAAGGACATCGGACGCGACACGCTGTTGCGCTATCATCTGGGTACGACGCTGCGCGACCTGCCATTCGTTGCCCTACGGTGCAATGCGCTGTACCGGAAACTCGAAGGCAACGGGCTGGGCGACGCCCGCATCCGCCGCGCGTATCCGGGGGTGCCCGGGGTCGTGCCGACTCTGGCCTCGCTGCTGGCCGAAAGGAAGAGCTGAATGCTGGCAATCATCGGTGGCAGCGGGCTGACCATGCTGTCGAACCTCGATGTCTCGCATCGCGAGGTGGTCCGCACGCCTTATGGCGAACCCTCCGGCGCCGTGGTGTTCGGTCAGATCTGCGGCCAGCCGGCAATGTTCCTGCCGCGTCATGGCTATGGGCATACGATCCCGCCACATTTGGTCAATTACCGGGCCAACCTGTGGGCGTTGCATCACCACCGGGCGACGGGCATCATTTCGGTGGCCTCGGTCGGCGGTATTCGGGCCGACCTGCAGCCGGGCGAAATCGTTATTCCCGACCAGATCATCGACTACACGTCGGGGCGCAAGGGAACCTTCTTCGAGGGTAACGGGTCGGCAGTGACCCATGTCGACTTCACCGAACCCTATGACCGCGAACTGCGGCGACGGATCGCCGAGGCCGGCGCCGCGCTGGGCATCGCGATGAAGAGCGGCGGCGTCTATGCGGCGACGCAGGGGCCGCGACTGGAAACCGCGGCCGAGATCAACCGGCTCGAGCGCGACGGTTGCGACCTGGTCGGCATGACCGGAATGCCCGAGGCGGTGCTGGCCCGCGAACTCGGACTGCCCTATGCGGCGATCAGTGTCGTCGCCAACCATGCTGCGGGGCGCGGCAGCAGCGCCAATGGCATCCGCTTCGAGAGCCTGGACAGTGTCCTCCAGGAGGCCATGGGCCGTGTCCGGGCAGTGATCGAGGAACTGGTGGGCTGCCAGAATGGCAGCTTGCCGACCGTAACCTCCGGCTAGACCTTCAGCCGTTCCATCATCTCGGTTTCGAGTTGGATGCGGCGCCTGCTTATGCGAAGGTCGCCGCCGCTGATCAGGAAGACGTCCTCCACGCGTTCGCCGAGCGTCGAAATCTTGGCGGTGTGCAGGTTGGCCCCATGCTCGGCGAGGGTAGTCGCGATTGTGTAGAGGAGTCCGGGGCGGTCGGCGGCGGTCAGCGTCAGGACATAGTTGGTGCCCCTGTCGTCGGGTTCGATGCTGGCCTCAGGCTTGATCGGAAAGTTCCTGACCTGACGCGACAGACGGCCTGCAGACGGGGCTTCCGGCGGAGTCTGGCGGTACAGGCGGTCGGTAAGCTCGTGCTCGATGTAGGAAATCATCTCGCGGTCGTTGTGCTGCTCGGCGACGTCGAGCAGGACAAAGCTGTCGAGCGCGTAGCCGTGGGACGTCGTGTGAATCTTGGCGTCGACGATGCTGTAGCCAGAGCGGGCGAAGAAGGCCACGATGCGGACGAACAGGTCGGGCTGGTCCTTGGTATAGACAAACACCTGGAGGCCCTCGCCATCCTGATGGAGGCGCGCGCGCACGACCGGCTTGTCGATGAATATGCGGTAATGCAGCGAACGCGTGTGCCAGGCGATTTCTTCGGCCGAATGGCGCAGAAAATAGACGGTGTCCAGTTCTTTCCACAGGCGCTGGTGCACCGTGTCGGAGAGCGCGAAGAAACGCAGCAGGCGCATGGCATCGGCCTGCCGTTCGGCAATGATGCCCTGTGCCGCCGGCTGGCTGTCGCAGCCGAGATAATCCAGCGTCAGATGGTAGAGGTCGGCCAGCAACTTGCCTTTCCAGGTGTTCCACACCTTCGGGCTGGTGCCGCGAATGTCGGCGTGCGTCAGCAGGTAGAGAGCGGTCAGGTGGCGGACGTCGCCGACCAGACGGCCGAAGCCGGCAATGGCGTCGGGATTGGAAAGATCTTCTTTCTGGGCGACCTGCGACATGATCAGATGGTGGCGAACCAGCCAGACAATCAGTTCGGTGTCTGCGGCGGACAACCCGTGAGTTTCGCAGAAAGCTTGCGCATCGACTGTGCCGAGCTCCGAGTGATTGCCGCCGCGCCCCTTGGCAATGTCGTGAAAGATCGCCGCCACGTAGAGCAGCCAGGGGCGGTCGAACCCGACGATCGCGCGCGAGCAGATCGGGTATTCGTGCGCAAACTCGCTCATCGAAAAGCGCCGGATGTTCCGCACAACCTGCAGGATGTGCTGGTCTACCGTGTAGACATGGAACAGGTCGTGCTGCATCTGCCCGACGATGCGCCCGAAAGCTGGCAGATAGGTGCCAAGGATGTCGAGCTGGTTCATCCGGCGAAGTTCATGGATGATGCCGCGCCTGCCCTGGAGCAGTTTGAGGAAGGCGACACGGTTCGCGGGATCTGCCCGAAACTCCGGGGTGATCAAATCACGCGCTTGCCACAGGGCGCGCAGAGTACGGGCAGTCATGCCGTGTAGGTCGGAGTTTTCCTGCATGACCAGGAAGCTGTCGAAAATCAGCGCCGAATTGCCATCGAAGGCACCGTCGCTGCGGATGTCGAGCAGCCCGCCGACCGCCTGGAAATTCTCGTCGATTGGCTGGGGCATCTGCTCGTTTTCCGGTGCCAGCGCCGCGCCGATGTTCTGCAGCAAGATGGTGTTGGCCAGGGTGATACCCTTGGCATTGCGGTAGTAGCCCTGCATCAGTTGTTCCGAGGCGCGCTTGGCCGGGGTCGATTCGAGGCCGTACTGCGCCGCCAGCGTATTCTGGTAATCAAACAGCAGCCGGTCTTCGCGGCGCCCGGTCATCAGGTGCAGACGAATGCGCAGGTGTCGCAGGTACTCCTCGTAGCGCCGGGCATGCAGGCATTCCTCGCTGGTCAGGAAGCCGTGCTGCTCGAGGTCGGACCAGCTCTTGCCATAACCGGCGGCATTTGCCGTCCAGAAGATCGCCTGAAGGTCGCGCAATCCGCCCGGCGCCTCCTTGAAGTTGGGCTCCAGGCTGTACGGCGTCTCGTTGTAGCGCAGGTGTCGTTCCTGCTGCTCGAGCCGCTTGCGCTCGAAAAATACGAGGGGGTCGAGGTTGCCGCGCAACCGTTTCTCGAACGCGGAAAACAGTTCTTTGTTGCCGGTGAGCCGTCGGGCCTCGAGCAGGGCGGTCTGGACGGTGATGTCGCCGGCGGCGGCATCGAGGCATTCCTGGATCGTCCTTACGCTGTGGCCGATTTCAAGCCCGATGTCCCAGAAGTTGCCGACCAGCGTCTCCAGTTGTTCCTGCACGGTGGCCTCGGGCTCCTGCGGCAGCAGGATCAGCAGGTCGATGTCGGAAGCGGGATAGAGTTCGCCGCGCCCGTAGCCACCAACGGCGGCAAGCGTCAGCGAGGCCGGAAACTCGAGACTGATCCATAGTCGGGTGAGGACGTCATCGACCAGGTGGCAACGGTTCGCGAGCAGTGCCGCAGCATCGTTGGTTTGTGCATAGTCCGCGTTCAGAACCTCCTGCGCGGCCTTGACCTCGTTGCGCAGTGCCGCAACATCGATGCTCATCAGGTGATCCAGTCAGGCTTGGGGCGGCAGCCGGCCGAGAGTGTCAGGACTTCGTGGCCGGCGGCAGTGACCAGCACGGTGTGTTCCCATTGCGCGGAGAGGCTGTGGTCCTTCGTGACTATGGTCCAGCCGTCCGCCATTTCGCGGATGCCGGCTTTGCCGGCGTTGATCATCGGCTCGATGGTGAAGATCATGCCGGGTTCCATCAGTGGACCGGTGCCGACCTTGCCGTAGTGGGTCACCTGCGGATCTTCGTGGAACTTGGCGCCGATGCCGTGCCCGCAGTATTCCCGCACGACCGAGTAGCCGTTCTTTTCCGCATGCTTCTGGATGATGGCCCCGATGTCGCCGATTCGGCCGCCCGGGCGGACCACGGAAATGCCCAGCCACAGGCATTCGAAAGTGATTTCGCAGAGGCGCCTGGCCTGGATCGACGGCTCGCCAATCAGATACATCCGGCTGGTGTCGCCGTGATAACCATTCTTGATCGGCGTGACGTCGAGATTGACAATGTCGCCATTCTTCAGCACGCGGTCGCCCGGCACGCCGTGGCAGACCTGGTGATTGACCGAGGCGCAGATCGACTTGGGATAGGGGTTGTAGCCCTTCGGAGCGTAATTCAGCGGCGCCGGAATGCCGCCCTGCACGTTGACCGTGTAGTCATGGCAAAGACGGTCCAGTTCATCGGTTGTGATGCCTGCCTTGACGAACGGTTCGACATAGTCGAGGACCTCCGAGGCGAGACGCCCGGCGATCCGCATTTTCTCGATTTCTTCGGGCGTCTTGATTGAGATGCTCATGACTGCGCGGGTTGCTGAACGGTTGGGGAGGGCCAAGGATAAAGGATTGAAAACGTTTCTCAAAGCCGGTGGCGCCATCCGCTTGCGCTATGGATGGCATAATTACGGGTTTCTGCATCTCTTAGAGAGCTTATGAGCATTCTTCTCCTCGGCAAGGACGGTCAGGTCGGCTGGCAGTTGCAGCGTTCGCTCGCGCCGCTGGGGCCGGTCATCGCCTGTGGGCGTGGCGAGTGCGATCTCGCCGATTTCGATCAATTGCGCTTGCTCATTAGGCAGCTCAGGCCCTCGGTCATTGTCAACGCAGCGGCCTATACGGCGGTAGATCGTGCCGAATCCGAGCCTGAACTGGCCATGCGCATCAATGGCGAGGCGCCAGGTGTGCTGGCGGCAGAGGCGGCAGAGTTAAGCGCATTGCTCGTTCATTACTCGACCGATTACGTCTTTGACGGAAGCAAGCCCACGCCCTACCGCGAGAGCGACCCGACCGCACCGTTGAGTGTCTATGGTCGGAGCAAGCTGGCTGGTGAAGAGGCAATCCGCGCTGCCGGTTGCAAGTCTGTCATTTTCAGGACGAGTTGGATTTTCGGCGCGCGTGGCAGCAACTTCGTCAAGACCATCCTGCGCCTGGCCCGCGAGAAGGATGCACTGAATGTGGTCGGCGACCAGATCGGCTCGCCGACACCGGCGGCGCTGGTCGCGACCGTATCCGGTATCGTGCTCTCCCATCTGCGCAACGGTCGTGCGATGAACCGTGAAAAGCAGCGTCTTTACCACCTCTGCTGCGGTCGACCTGTCAGCTGGCACAGATTTGCCCAAGCCATCGTCGAACAAGCCAGCGTCGTTCCTGGGTGGGATCTGTGCCTGAAGCCGAAGGCGATCGTCTCCATTCCGAGCCGTGAGTACCCCACCCCCGCGCTGCGCCCGGCCAATTCCCGGCTCGATTGTCGGCGCCTGGAAAAGCACTTCAGTTTGCGGATGCCGGACTGGCAGCCCTATCTGGTGCGCATGCTGCAATTGCTTGCGCTGAAACAGGACGACTGTTGAGCTTTATCTACATGGCGCCACAGTGCTACAATCCATGAGTTTTTTCGCGGCGAACGTCGCGAAAATGCGGTTGCACAAATGGTTTGTGCAATCAATCCTCACATCCGCCGATTAAGGGTGTCTGCCAGGTTTCAGAACTGGCGGGCGTTGCTGGCGGGTGGCGGTTCAACCCTTAAAGGAGTTTTTGTATGTCCGTAACCATGCGTCAAATGCTGGAGGCCGGTGTTCACTTCGGTCACCAGACACGTTTCTGGTCCCCCAAGATGGCGCCGTACATCTTCGGGGCCCGCAACAAGATCCACATCATCAATCTCGAACAGACATTGGCGAAGTACAACGAAGCCATGGCTTTCGTCAAGAAGTTGTCCGCCAACCGCGGCACTATTCTCTTCGTCGGTACCAAGCGTCAGGCGCGTGAAACCATTGCCGAGGAGGCGCAGCGTGCGGGCGCACCCTTCGTCGACCAGCGCTGGCTGGGTGGCATGCTGACCAACTTCAAGACGGTCAAGACCTCGACCAAACGCTTGAAGGACATGGAACTGGCTATCGAGGCTGGTGACCTTGAGCGCATGCCGAAGAAGGAAGCGCTGACCTTTCGTCGTGAAATGGAGAAGCTCCACAAGTCGATCGGCGGGATCAAGGAGATGCAGGGCCTGCCCGACGCCATCTTCGTCATAGACGTCGGCTACCACAAGATAGCGATTACCGAAGCCAGCAAGCTCGGTGTGCCGATCATCGGCGTCGTCGATACCAACCATTCTCCGGCAGGCGTCAATTATGTGATCCCGGGCAATGATGACTCATCCCGCGCCATCCAGTTGTACGCCCGCGGCGTTGCCGATGCCATTCTTGAGGGTCGCAGCCAGGTCATCCAGGAGATCGTGGCTGCGGGTGGCGATGACGAGTTCGTCGAAGAGGAACAGTCCGCAGAGTAGGTTTGCTGGGGCGGGGCTGCGCGCCCCGCCAGTTTTGAGAGCTCAGGAGAAAACGTATGGCGGCAATTACCGCAAGCATGGTGTCCGAACTGCGCGGCAAGACCGACGCGCCCATGATGGAGTGCAAGAAGGCATTGACCGAAGCGGATGGCGATATGGCCAAGGCGGAAGAGATTCTTCGCGTCAAGCTAGGCAACAAGGCAACCAAGGCGGCGACGCGTATTACTGCGGAAGGTGTGGTCGGCCTGTTTGTTGCTGGTGACGGCACAGTCGGCGCAATGATCGAATTGAATAGCGAAACCGACTTCGTCGCGAAGAATGAAGAGTTCCTTGCCTTGGCCAAGGGCTGCGCGGAACTGGTTGCCACCCGCAACCCGGCCGATGTCGCCGCATTGTCGGCGCTGCCCATGGCCGAGGGCACAGTGGAAACGACGCGCACCGCCCTGGTTGGCAAGATCGGCGAAAACATGACGCTCCGCAGACTGGCGCGCATAGAGGCCAGAGGAACCTTGGCTTCCTACGTGCATGGCGGCTCCAAGATCGGCGTGCTGGTTGACGTCGTCGGCGGTGATGCCCAGTTGGGCAAGGATCTGGCGATGCATATCGCGGCCTCCAAGCCGAAGTCGCTCGATGCATCCGGAGTCCCCTCCGAACTGCTCGATACCGAGCGCCGCATCGCCATTGAAAAAGCACGCGAGGCCGGCAAGCCGGAAGCAATGCTGGAAAAGATCGCCGAAGGCACTGTCCAGAAGTACCTGAAAGACGTGACGCTTCTTGGCCAGGTGTTCGTCAAGGCCGAAGATGGCAAGCAGACGATCGAGCAGTTGCTGAAGGCCAAAGGGGCCTCCGTCGCTGCCTTCACATTGTTCGTGGTCGGTGAGGGCATCGAGAAGAAGGTGGATGACTTCGCCGCCGAAGTTGCTGCGCAGGCCGCGGCGGCCGCCGCGAACAAGTAATTCGCAGGGAAAGGCGATGAGCGTACCCAGATTCAAACGTATCCTTCTGAAACTCTCGGGTGAAGCCCTGATGGGTGACGATGCCTATGGCATCAATCCGCAGACGATCGCCGCGATTGTCTCGGAGATCAAGGACGTTGCCGACCTGGGTGTGCAAATCGGGGTTGTCATCGGTGGCGGCAATATCTTTCGCGGCATGGCAGGAACGGCGACCGGGATGGATCGAGCTACTGCCGATTACATGGGGATGCTGGCCACGGTGATGAACGCCATGGCACTTTCGGATGCGATGCGTCAAGCGGGGCTGAATGCGCGGGTGCAGTCAGCCCTGCGTATCGAGCAGGTCGTCGAGCCGTATATTCGCGGCAAGGCGATCCGTTATCTGGAAGAAGGCAGGGTCGTCATCTTCGGGGCCGGGACCGGCAATCCTTTCTTCACCACCGACACTGCCGCGGCATTGCGCGGATCGGAAATCGGTGCGGAAATCGTGCTCAAGGCGACCAAGGTGGACGGCATCTATTCCGCTGACCCAAAGAAGGACCCTGCCGCGACCCGCTTCGACCGGATCAGTTTCAACGATGCCATCGCGAGAAATCTCGCAGTCATGGATGCCACGGCGCTTGCCTTGTGTCGTGACCAGAAGTTGCCAATCAACGTATTCTCGATTTTCAAGGTCGGCGCGCTGAAGCGGGTGGTCTGCGGGGAGAATGAGGGTACGCTGGTCTATTGCTGAGGGAGATGGAGATGATTCCTGAAGTCAAGAACAACGCCGAAAACAAGATGCAGAAGACCTTGGAGTCGCTGAAGAGCGACCTCCAGAAGATTCGTACGGGCCGGGCACACGTTGGTCTTCTGGATCATGTCCAGGTGGACTACTACGGGTCGCTCATGCCGGTGAATCAGGTTGCCAATATTACTTTGATCGATGCCCGGACCATTGGTGTGCAACCGTGGGAGAAGAACATGGTGCAGAAGGTCGAGAAGGCGATTCGTGACTCCGATCTCGGTCTTAATCCTGCCACCCAGGGCGAACTGGTTCGGGTGCCGATGCCGGCGCTGACCGAAGAGCGGCGCAAGGAGATGATCAAGGTCGTCAGGCACGAAGGCGAGAATGCCCGGGTAGCGATTCGTAATCTGCGCCGCGATGCGATCACACACCTTAAGGACGCCTTGAAGAAGGGAGAGATTCCCGAGGACGACGAGCGCCGGGCGCAGGACGACATCCAGAAACTGACCGACCGGCACATTGCCGATGTCGACAAGATGCTCGGCCAGAAAGAGGCCGAGCTGATGCAGGTTTGATCGCCGCTTCAGGCTGATCGCAGGCCGCATGGCTCTCTTCACCAGTTCGACGCAACAGGTCCCGGCGGCAGCAGCCGTGCCCCGGCACGTCGCCATCATTCTCGATGGCAATGGCCGCTGGGCCAGGAAGCGCTTCATGCCACGTTTTTCCGGCCATGCCAAAGGTGTCGAGATGGTCCGTGAAAATGTGCGTTCCTGTCTCGAGCGCGGTGTGGAATTTCTGACCCTGTTTGCCTTCAGTTCAGAGAACTGGCGTCGCCCGTCCGAGGAGGTCAGTCTTCTGCTACAACTCTTCATCAAGGCGCTCGAGCAGGAAGTCGACAAGCTGGACCGCAACGGGGTCCGCTTGCGTGTCATCGGCGACCTCTCGCGTTTCGAAAAGCGCCTGCAGGAACTCATCGTTGCGGCAGAGGCGCGAACCGCTGCGAATACGCGCCTGCATTTGACTATTGCGGCGAATTACGGTGGCCGCTGGGACATCATGCAGGCAGTCAACGCCATGGTAAATGCGCAACCGGCAAAGAAGTCCGGCTGGACCGAAGGCGATCTTGAGTCCTTCCTGTCCATGAACTTTGCCCCCGAGCCGGATTTGTTCATTCGCACCGGCGGCGAAGAGCGCATCAGCAATTTCCTCCTCTGGCAGCTTGCCTATACCGAGCTGTATTTCACCCGGACCCTATGGCCGGACTTCGATCGTGCCCATTTCGACGTGGCAATCGCCTCCTACCAGAAACGCGAGCGGCGCTTTGGACGAACCAGCGCGCAGGTCGCTGGCGACGATTCCGATGCTTAGAACCCGTGTCATTACGGCGCTGGTCTTGGTGGGACTCCTGCTGCCGAGCCTGTTCTTGCTGCCCCAGGGCTACTGGGCCTTGCTGGCAGCCATGTTCATTGGCATCGCTGGTTGGGAATGGGGCGGCCTGCTTGCGCTGGGCGGTGCCCAGCGGGGCCTTGTCGGGGCGGCGCTGAGTGCCGTATGCGTAGCAGTCTTGCTCTTGGCGCCGGCGGCCATGGGCGTCGGGGCGGCAACCGGGGTGGCGGCGCCGTGGGTTATTGGCGTCTACCTGATTGCCGGCGCTTTCTGGGGTGCCCTCATGCCTTTCTGGCTGCGCGCGAAATGGCAGTTGCCCCACGGATTTCCTGGCTTGCTGGTCGGCTTCGTCGTTCTCTTCCCGGCTTGGTTGGCACTGGTCCAGCTCAGAATTCCCGGTCCTGGCGTCCTGCTGGCCGTCCTCGCTGTGGTCTGGATGGCGGACGTGGCGGCCTATTTTTCCGGAAGGGCGTTTGGGAAGCACAAGCTGGCGCCATCGATCAGTCCCGGAAAGACTTGGGAAGGCGCCGTTGGCGCCGCCTTTGGCGTCGTACTCTACGGCCTTGCCCTGCGTTTTGGCTTCGCCTTCGCGCCGGTCGGCCTGCCATTCTGGGTCCTCTGCCTGCTGGGGGTTACGGCGATCAGTGTCATCGGCGACCTGTTCGAGTCGATGCTCAAACGCCAGGCCGGAATCAAGGACAGCAGCAACGTGCTGCCCGGACATGGTGGCGTCCTCGACAGGATCGACAGCCTGACCTCGACATTGCCCGTCGTGGCGCTTCTCTGGCTGCTGGTACGGGGCCACGGGTGATTCGGCAGAACGTCACGATTCTTGGCGCGACCGGTTCAATTGGGGTCAACACCCTCGACGTGATTCGTCGCCATCCCGAGCGCTTTCACGCCTTTGCGCTGTGCGCGCACAGCCAGGTCGACAAGCTGTTCGAGCAGGTCTGCGAATTTGCCCCGATGTTTGCTGTCGTGCGGGATGCCGCGCTGGCTGATGAACTCGGGCGGCGCTGCCGCAATGCCGGCTTGCCGACAAAGGTGCGCCACGGAGTCGAGGCGCTGAGCGAAATGGCGGCCCACCCCGAAGTCGATATCGTGATGGCGGCCATCGTCGGTGCCGCGGGACTCGAACCGACGCTGGCGGCGGCACGGGCAGGCAAGAAGATACTGCTGGCCAACAAGGAAGTCCTGGTCATGGCCGGTCAGCTGTTCATGCAAACGGTACGCGAGCATGAGGCACTCTTGCTGCCCGTGGATAGTGAACATAATGCAATATTTCAATCACTTCCATCGGATTTTTCACGTGGAATGGCGGATTGTGGCGTGCGCCGGATATTGCTGACGGCGTCGGGGGGGCCATTTCGCACCCTGTCGCCCGTCGATTTGAACGAGGTGACACCTGAGGCGGCGTGTGCGCATCCGAACTGGGTGATGGGGCAGAAGATTTCGGTCGACTCCGCCACCATGATGAACAAGGGCCTCGAGGTGATCGAGGCGCACTGGCTGTTTGACTGCTCGCCAGAGCAGATTCAGGTGGTCATTCATCCACAGAGCGTGATTCATTCGCTGGTAGAATATGCCGATGGTTCGGTTCTTGCCCAGTTGGGGAATCCCGACATGCGAACGCCGATCGCCTACGCGTTGGCCTATCCCGAGCGCATCGATGCGGGTGTGCCGTCGCTTGACTTGTTCGCGCTGGCAAGGCTGGACTTTGAAGCGCCAGACCTCGATCGCTTTCCCTGCCTGCAACTGGCCTACGCGGCATTGAGCGCGGGGGGAACGGCCCCGGCCATCCTCAATGCCGCAAACGAGGTGGCCGTTGCCGCTTTTCTCGACCGCCGTTTGCCTTTCCTCGGTATTCCCCGGCTGATCGAATCGACACTGGCGGCTTTGCCGGCGGCGCGCGAGAGCAGTCTTGCCGACGTGCTGATGGCCGATGCCGAGGCGCGCCGGATTGCCGAACGTCTGGTCAGGGAAGGTGGCGCCAAGTGAGCGAAATACCGTTCTATCTGCTGGCTTTCATCGTCGTTCTTGGTGTGCTGATTGTGGTGCATGAGTTTGGGCATTATCTTGCTGCCCGCTGGTGCGGTGTCCGGGTCCTGCGCTTCTCGGTCGGGTTCGGCCGCGCGCTTTGGCGGCGCCGTCTGGGGAAGGACGGCACCGAATGGGCGATCGGCATTTTTCCGCTGGGCGGTTACGTCAAGATGCTCGACGAGCGCGAGGATGAGGTGGCTCCCGATGAGCTTCATCGCAGCTTCAATCGGCAATCGGTGGGCAAGCGGAGCCTGATCGTTGCGGCGGGTCCGGCCGCCAATTTCGCCCTCGCCATAGTTCTTTACTGGGCCATATTCATGTACGGCAGCAACGAAATGCGACCCATTCTTGGCACGCCGCCGGCGGCCTCGCCGGCCGCCATCGCCGGTATTGTGAACGGCGAAGAGGTGCGTTCGGTTGATGGGCAGCCGGTCGCTACCTGGAACGACCTGCGCTGGATCCTGTTGCAGAAGGCAGCCGCTCAGGAACGCGCCGAACTCGAGGTCATCAACGAGCAGCGCGAGATCGCCATTCGACGCTTGCCGCTGCAGGCCGCCGGCGAGGAGGGTTGGGAAGGTGACGCACTGGGGCGTCTCGGGATCCGGTTCTTCCGCCCGAACGTGCCGCCGGTCGTCGGCAAGGTGATGCCTGGAAGTCCGGGTGAGGCTGCCGGAATCCGCAGCGGCGACACGGTTCTCGCGGTTGGCGGAACGCTTGTGCCGACTTGGTACGATTTCGTGCTGCAGGTGCGCGATGCCGCCGAACGCCCACTGCGCATCGAGTTGTCACGGAACGGGCAGATTGTTGCGGTCGACGTCGTTCCGGTGGCCATTTCCGAGCACGGCAAACGGATCGGCCGGATCGGCGTCGCCGTTGCCGAGACCCCGGATACAGGACGCGAGATCAGGATATTCGTTCGCTACGACTTCCTTGCGGCGGGCACCAAGGCGCTCGCGGAGACCTGGGACAAGTCGGTGTTCAGCCTGGTGATGTTGGGCAAGATGCTGACCGGCGAGGTTTCGTGGCGCAACCTTTCGGGGCCGGTGAGCATCGCCGATTACGCCGGCCAGTCGGCGCGCCTTGGCATCGATTACTACCTCAAGTTCATGGCCCTGATCAGCATCAGCCTTGGGGTTCTCAATCTGCTCCCGATACCGGTTCTGGACGGGGGGCATTTGATGTATCATGCGCTCGAAGTTGTCAGGCGGCGGCCGCTCTCTCAGCGGGCCATGGAGATTTCCCAGCAGATTGGTCTCTCCATTCTTTTCGTCGTGATGGCTTTCGCCTTTTTCAATGACATGAATCGTCTAATTTCCGGCTGAATAATGAAGAAATCCCTGCTCTCAGTTGTGGTCGTCGGACTGTTCGCGCTCCCAGCACTGGCGTTCGAATCGTTCACCGTCAAGGATATTCGTGTCGAAGGCATTCAGCGTACCGAAGCCGGAACGATCTTCAGCTATCTGCCGCTCAAGGTCGGCGATACGCTGACTGACGAAAAGGCGGCTCAGGCCATCAAGGCCCTTTATGCCACCGGCTTTTTCAAGGATGTCCGTATCGAAGGTGACGGCAATGTCATGGTCGTCATCGTCCAGGAGCGCCCGGCTATTGCGCAGATAGATTTCGTCGGGATGAAGGAATTCGAGAAGGATGTCATCGTCAAGGCGTTCAAGGAGGTCGGTATCGCCGACGGGCGGATCTTCGATCGCGCACAACTGGACAAGGCCGAGCAGGAGTTGAAGCGGCAGTATCTGACGCGGGGCAAGTACGCGGTGAATATCACGACGACCGTAACACCCCTCGAACGCAACCGGGTCGGTATCAATTTCACTGTCGATGAAGGCGATTCCGCCAAGATCAGGCAGATCAACATCGTCGGCGCCAAGGAATTCAGTGAGAAGGAACTGGTCAGCCAGTTTCAGTTGACGACGCCGGGCTGGATTACCTGGTATACCAAGAACGATCAATATTCGCGGCAGAAGCTGACGGCAGACCTCGAGAAGCTCAAGTCGTTCTACATGAACCGTGGCTTCCTCGAATTTGCGGTCGAATCGACCCAGGTTTCGATATCGCCGGAAAAGACGGATGTCTTCATTACGATCAATGTGACCGAAGGAGCCAGGTATCAGGTCTCCTCGGTCAAGTTGGCGGGTGACTTTTCGATCAGTGAAGAGGAACTCGCCAAACTGGTTGTCATCAAGGCCGGTGACGCGTTCTCGCGCGAGCGGCTGAACGACACGACCAAGGCAATCAGCGAACGCCTGGGGAAGGAAGGCTACGCTTTCGCCAACGTCAACGCCGCCCCCGACATCGACAAGGAAAAGCGACAGGTTGCATTTACGATCTTCATCGACCCGGGGAAACGGGTTTATGTCCGGCGGATCAATGTGACTGGCAACACAAGAACGCGGGACGAGGTGATCCGTCGAGAATTGCGTCAGATGGAAGGCGGATGGTATGACGCCGATCGGATTGCCCTCTCGAAAACCCGCCTCGACCGGCTCGGATATTTCACCGAGGTAACCACCGAGACTCCCGCGGTGCCCGGAACCTCGGATCAGGTGGACGTCAATGTCAATGTCGTCGAGAAGCCGACAGGCAACCTGATGCTGGGTATCGGCCTGTCGAGTACCGAAGGTATCGTCCTGTCCGGCTCGATCGCCCAAAACAACTTTCTCGGCAGCGGCAACAACGTTGCCATCGCGGTCAATTCAGGCAAGGTCAATCAGCTCTATTCGTTTTCATATACGAACCCGTATTTCACGGTGGATGGCATCAGCCTGGGCTTTGATCTCTATCACCGTAATGTAGACACCAGTACGTCGACGACGAACGCCGTGAATCCCTATAAGTCGTCATCGGACGGTGCTGCTGTTCGTTTCGGCTTCCCGATCGGTGAAAAGCAGGCGCTCAGTTTCGGCATCGGCGTTGACCGGACCGACATCACGGCTTTCACCACAAGTTCTCCCTCGACGATTGCGTTTATTCAGCAGAACGGGAATTCGAACGTGACCATTCCCGTCTCGGCTAACTGGGTGAGTGACGGCAAGGACAGTTATCTGTTCCCGACGACGGGTTGGTATCAGAAGGCCAGTCTGGAAGTTGCGGTTCCGGGCGGGGATCTGACCTTCTACCGTGCCTCCTACCAATTGCAGCGCTACTTCGCGCTCTCCAAGTCATTCACCCTGATGTTGAATGGCGAGATCGGTTATGGCGACAGCTACGGCGACACTGCCAGCTTGCCGTTCTACAAGAATTTCTATGCTGGCGGCGTCAACACCGTTCGTGGTTTCAAGGCGGGCAGCCTCGGTCCGCAAGACATCTACGGCAATGCAATCGGTGGCAATGAGCGCTTGATCGGCCAAGCCGAACTGCTTTGGGGCGTCCCGGGCATGGAAAAGAGCGTCCGCCTCGGGTGGTTCGTTGATGCGGGCCAGGTCTGGGCCGTCAGTGGCACTGACAAAGGCGTGCCTGGCATCGACGATAGTTTGCGCTATTCTACGGGTCTGTCCTTCGCCTGGATTTCACCGATGGGCCCGCTCAAGTTCAGCTTTGCCTATCCGATTAACAAGCAATCCAGCGACAAGACCGAGTCCTTCCAGTTTCAGTTGGGTACAAATTTTTGAGTCAGGAGTGTCATGTTGAAAGCTAAGTCGTTTGTTCTGGCGTCGTTGATTTCCACGGCGCTATTGGTTGCCGGTGAGGCTGCGGCCGAACTGAAGGTTGGCTATGTCAATACGCAACGCATCTTCCGTGACGCCCCCGCAGCGCAAAAGGCTGGCAAGAAACTCGAAGGGGAGTTTGCTCGCCGCGATCAGGACTTGCAGAAGATGTCCAAGCAATTGCAGGGGCTACAGGAAAACCTTGAGAAAAATTCCGTGACGATGGCGGAAACCGAGCGCCGCGCCAAGGAAAAGGAATTTGCCGAACTTTCTCGTGAGTTCCAGCGCCGCCAGCGCGAATTCCGCGAAGACCTGAACCTGCGTCAGAACGAGGAAAATGCGGCAGTGATCGAAAAGGCCAACAAGGCGATCAAGCAGATTGCCGAGGCAGAAAAGTTCGATCTGATCCTTCAGGATGTGGTCTGGGTGAGTCCGCGACTCGACATTACGGATCGCGTGATCAAGGCGCTGGCCGAAGGCAAGTAATGACCCGTCAGGGCGGGGTCACGCTGAAGCTTTCCGACATCGCCGCCCAACTGGGCGGCGATGTGCTTGGGGACGGACAAACCGAGATCCGGCGTGTCGCCACCTTGGTGTCCGCGGGCACCGGGGAGATCGCCTTCCTGTCCAACCGGAAATACCGACCTCAGTTGCCGATGACCAGGGCAGCGGCGGTCATTGTCGCCCCCGCTTTCGCGGATGATTTTGCCGGGCCGCGCATCGTCACTGGCGATCCCTACGCCTACTACGCGCGGGTCGCCAGCCTGCTCAACCCGGCCTTGGCCCGGTTAAACGGTGTCCATCCATCGGCGGTGAGCGAGTCGCCGCTGCCTGCAAGTGTTGCCGTCGGCCCGCACGTGAGCATTGGCCGCGACGTTGCCTTGGGCGAAGGAGTCGTGATTCACGCTGGTTGTGTTATCGGCGATGATGTCACGGTCGGCGAGGGCAGTGTCCTCTATCCGAATGTCACGATCTACCACGGCTGCCGCATCGGCAGCCGTGCCATCCTGCATTCCGGCGCGGTGATCGGTGCCGATGGCTTCGGTTTTGCGCCGGAGGGTGGCCAGTGGATCAAAATTCCGCAAATCGGCGGGGTCACCATTGGCGACGATGTCGAAATTGGCGCCAATACGACAGTCGACCGCGGCGCCCTGGACGATACCGTGATCGGCGACGGTTGCAAGATCGACAACCTGGTCCAGGTTGCCCACAATTGCGACATCGGACCGCACAGCGTGCTGGCCGGCTGTACCGGGATCGCCGGCAGCGTGATCCTGGGCGAACATTGCATCGTCGGCGGGGCCGGGATGATTTCTGGTCACGTCACCCTGGCGCCCGGAACGACAATTTCCGGTGGTTCTCTGGTCATGAAGAGCATCACCAAGCCCGGGCTCTACACCAGCGTCTTTCCGCTCGACGTCCACGACCAATGGGTGCGCAACGCAGCGCATATACGGCGCCTGTCGCACCTCGCGGAGCGCGTCTCAGATATTGAAAAATTACTTAAACAAGCTGAAATAAAGGATTGATTACATGGATATCATGGAAGTTCTTGAGCACCTGCCACAGCGCTATCCTTTTCTGCTTGTCGACCGAGTTGTCGCCATCGAACCGGGCAAGTGGATCCATGCCTACAAGAACGTCAGCATCAACGAGCCGCATTTCGTCGGCCATTTTCCGGGGTATCCGGTCATGCCGGGGGTGCTGATCATGGAAGCGCTCGCGCAGGCCGCGGGCATCCTGGCGTTCAAGACTGCGGGTGAGAAGCCGACCCCGAACAGTCTGTTCTTCTTCGCCGGCATCGACGAGGCGCGCTTCAAGAAACCTGTCATGCCCGGGGACCAGTTGCACCTGCACGTCGAGATCGAGCGCCACATGCGCGGTGTCTGGAAATTCAAGGCCGAGGCTCGCGTCGATGGTCAACTGGTGGCCGAAGCAAGGCTGATGTCGGCCAAGCGGGACATCTGAAATGATCCATCCCGCAGCCATCGTCGATTCCGCTGCCAGGATAGGTGCCAACGTCGAGATCGGCCCCTATTCGATCATCGGTCCCGATGTCGAAATCGGTGACGATACCGAGATCGGTCCGCATGTGGTGATCAAGGGGCATACCCGGATCGGTCGCGAGAACCGCATTTTCCAGTTCTGTTCGCTGGGCGAGATGCCGCAGGACAAGAAATATGCCGGCGAGCCGACGCGGCTGGAAATCGGCGATCGCAACACGATCCGCGAGTTCTGCACCTTCAATCTGGGCACCGTTCAGGGCGGTGGCGTGACCAGCGTCGGCGACGACAACTGGATCATGGCCTACGTGCACATCGCCCATGACTGCCACGTTGCCAACAAGACCATTTTTGCCAACGGTGCTTCGCTGGCCGGGCATGTTACGGTCGACGACCTGGTCATCTTTGGCGGGTTTACCGGCGTGCACCAGTTCTGCCGGATCGGTGCGCACGTGATTACCGCCGCATCCTCGCTCGTCCTCCAGGATGTGCCGCCCTACCTCATGGTTGCCGGCAACTCCGCGCAGCCCTATGGCATCCACGTCGAGGGACTCAAGCGTCGCGGCTTCACCAGCGAGGCCATTACCGAGCTCAAGCGCGCTTACCGCACCCTTTACAAATCGGGCCTGCTGCTCGAGGAGGCCAAGGGCAAGCTGGCCGAGCAGGCGAAAACGCAGCCGGATGTTCAGCTCATGGTCGATTTCCTGGCGACATCCAAGCGCGGCATCATTCGCTGATGGCCAAGGCTGTCCGGATTGCCATGGTGGCGGGCGAGGCATCCGGGGATCTTCTGGCCAGCCTCCTGATCGGGGCGCTGAAGAAACAACTGCCGGAGGCCACCTTCTACGGTATTGGCGGGACCAGGATGGAGGCTCAGGGCTTCGAAGCCTGGTGGCCGATCGACAAGCTGTCGGTCATGGGCTATGTCGACGCGCTGAAGAATTACCGGGAGATCGCCGGCATCCGGCGCCAGCTGAAGAAACGGCTCCTCGAGTCGCTGCCGGATGTCTTCATTGGCGTCGACGCGCCCGATTTCAATCTGGGCCTTGAACGGGAACTCAAGGATGCCGGAATCAAAACCATCCACTATGTCAGTCCCTCGATCTGGGCCTGGCGTGGCGGGCGGATCAAGAAAATCGGGCGCTCCGTCGATCGCCTGCTGGCGCTTTTTCCGATGGAGCCGCCGCTCTACGAAAAGGAAAACATTCCCGTGACCTATGTCGGGCATCCGCTGGCCGACATGATTCCGATGGAAACCAGCAAAGCGGCGGTGCGGGACAAGCTGGCATTGCCGCGTGGCGTGCCCGTTCTTGCGCTGCTGCCCGGGAGCCGCCGGGGCGAACTGGAGAAGATGGCCGATACCTTCGTTCAGACGGCCCAGCTTATTCACCAGCGCTTCCTGCCCGACGCCTTGTTCGTCGTACCGCTGACCACGCGTGAGACGCGCCTGCAGTTCGAAACGGCGATCCATGCGCAGCAGGCCGACGACGTGCCGTTCCGTTTGCTGTTCGGACATGCGCAGGATGCACTCGGAGCCGCCGATGTGTCGCTGGTAGCGAGCGGAACGGCGACGCTCGAAGCGGCACTGATCAAGCGGCCTATGGTCATCACCTACAAGATGGCGCCTTCCTCGTGGTGGATCGGCAAGCGTCTGGTCAAGTCGCCCTACGTCGGTCTGCCCAACATCCTCGCCGGGCGCTTCGTGGTGCCGGAGATACTGCAGGACGCGGCGACCCCGGAAAACCTTGCCGAGGCGCTGGTCAAGCTCTATGAAGACAAGGAAAATGCCGCAGCGGTGGCTGACGCCTTTACCGACATCCACCTGCAACTGCGCCAGAACAACGCGCAGAAGGCCGCAGCGGCAGTCATCGAATGCCTGAACTGATCATCCCGTCCGGCCTCGTCTGCGGTATCGACGAGGCCGGACGCGGGCCGCTGGCCGGGCCGGTGGTGGCGGCCGCCGTCATCCTCGATCCGGAACGACCGATTGCCGGGCTCGACGACTCCAAGAAGCTGGGCGAGAAGAGACGCGAGGCGCTGGCGCTGCTGATCCGCGAACGGGCGGTGGCGTGGGCGGTCGCCGAGGCGACGGTCGCGGAAATCGACCGCCTCAATATCCTGCAGGCGACCCTCCTTGCCATGCAGCGCGCCGTGGTCGGATTGGGCATCCGCCCGACCGGCGCCCTGATCGATGGCAATCGCTGCCCGCAACTCTCTGTTCCGGTTGCCGCCGTGATCCAGGGCGACGGCAAGATCGCCTCGATCGCCGCGGCATCGATTCTGGCCAAGACGGTTCGCGATGCCACGATGCGCGTGCTGCATGTGCGCTATCCGCAGTATGGGTTCGCCAGCCACATGGGTTACCCGACGGCAGCCCATATCCGGGCGCTGGAAGCACATGGCGTATCGCCCGTGCATCGCCGCAGCTTCGGGCCGGTGGCCCGGCGGCTCGCGCTGAGATGAAGCTGATCCAGTCGCGCGCCAACCCGTTCTTCAAGAGCCTCAAGCGTCTGGCGGAATCCGGCCGTGAGCGCCGCCACACCGGGCGAACCCTGCTCGATGGTGTCCATCTCGTCGCAGCCTACGAAGCGCTGAACGGCCCGGTCGAGACGCTGGTGGTCAGCGAATCGGCGCTGGGCGGCGGCGAGATCGCTGATTTCGTTGGCGGACGCGCGATTCTCGTTCTGGCCGACAGCCTCCTGCGTGATCTCGGTCTGGTCGAGACGCCGAGCGGCCTGCTGGCTGTTGTGGCAATGCCGGCCGCGGCGGTTGCGGTCGACCTCGGAAATGATGCCATTTTGCTCGATGGTGTCCAGGATCCCGGCAATGTCGGAGCGATCCTGCGCACCGCGGCGGCGGCGGGCGTCGGGCAGGCTCTGCTCGGACCGGGCTGCGCGTCAGCCTGGTCGCCCAAGGTGCTGCGGGCCGGGCAGGGCGCGCATTTCGCGATAACCATCCATGAGGATGCCGATCTTGGCGCCTTCATGGCCGACTACCGGGGAACAACGGCGGTCACCTGCCTGGACGACGCGACCCTGCTTTACGATGCGTGCTGGGAAGGCCCGCTGGCCTGGGTCTTCGGCGCCGAGGGGCAGGGGGTCAGCTCGGAGTTGATTGCCGCGGCCCGACTCAGGATAAGAATCCCGATGCCAGGTGCGGTCGACTCCCTGAATGTCGCGGCTGCCGCTGCCGTATGTCTCTTTGAGTGTCTGCGGCGCCGGGGAACAATACGCGGAAATCCCTAGCTGCGCTGTCGATCTGGCCAATTTCAACAAAAGGCAGAAAATTCAACGCGTTGGGGGGCTGCAGCGAGTATCCCGAACCTTCTCGCGGGCTGTCAATCGAATATTTCGTGCCGTGTCACCAGCAACGCATCTATAACAGCGGACTCATCATCTGGACCGCGTTTTCCAGCAGGCGACGGCTGCGGGGGCGGGCGCGCCACTCGTCGAGGTTGAGAACGTGCGAGCGCGCTTCATAGTCCTGCTGCAAGGCCCGCATTGCCGATGAGAATTCGGTGTCGAAGGCGATCAGCGAAAGCTCGAAGTTCAGTTCGAAGCTGCGCAGATCGAGGTTGACGGTGCCAAAAATGGTGAATTCCTCGTCGACGACCATGCTCTTGGTGTGCAGCAATCCGTCGCGGAACTGAAAGATAGTCACGCCGACCTCGAGCAGATCCTCGTTGTAGGCTTGACTGGCGTAGCGCACCAGGCGCGAGTCGATCTTCTCGGGAACGATGAGGATGACGCGAACGCCGCGCAGGGCGGCCGAACGCAGTGCCGTCAACAGGGCCTCGCCGGGAACGAAGTACGGCGTGGTCAGGACGATCTCGCGGCGGGCGGCGTAGATCGCCGCCAGCAACAGCGCGTCAATGCGCACACGCGAGGTCTGCGGTCCTGATGGAAAGATCTGGACATGGCCATGGCCGGCTGGCGGCAGGTCAGGCGGCGGTAGCGGCGCGAAGTCGCCACCGGTCTGCAATGAGGTCAGCGACAGTGACACAGTCTCGAGCACCCAGGCGGCAGGTCCCTCGATGCGTGCCATGGCATCCACCCACTCGCCGACCCCGGCATCCTGCTTGAAGAAGCGGGGATCGGCGATGTTCATGCTGCCCGTATAGGCGATGCGGCGGTCGATGACCGCGATCTTGCGATGGTCACGCAAATCGAAGCGGATAAAAAGCGCACGCAGCGGATTGACGGGCAGGACTTCGACGACGCGGATGCCGGCATCGCGCAGGCGCTTGATGGCCTCACTCTTGAAAAACGGGCGGCTGCCGAGCGAATCCATCAGTGTGGAGCAGGCGACACCGCGGCGGGCGGCGCCGACCAGCGCATCGACAAGGTCATTGACAAAGCCGCCGTCGTTCCAGATGTAGAA
>Ga0268298_10000270_pt1 | contig 68291 bp, 57 predicted proteins | sample WWTPWeurt_MetaG_FD_194462 | JGI IMG/M metagenome (GOLD analysis project Ga0268298, IMG submission 194462) | Activated sludge microbial communities from WWTP in Nijmegen, Gelderland, Netherland - WWTP Weurt | ecosystem: Engineered > WWTP > Aerobic digester > Activated sludge | place...
GCTCGAGCGCGCCGTCAAGGCCATGCAGTCCGGCAGGACGCTCGACCTCGAAAAGCCGCTGCACCACGGGCCGGAGATCGAGCTGCACATGCCGGCCCTGTTGCCCGAGGCGTACCTGCCCGACGTCCACGCCCGGCTCGTGCTGTACAAGCGCATCTCGGCGGTGCCGACGGTCACGGAACTCGACGACCTGCAGGCCGAGACGGTCGACCGCTTCGGGACGCTGCCCGACCCGGCGAAGAACGTGTTCCGGATCGCCCGGCTGCGCATCGCCGCCGCGCCGCTGTCCATCGAGCGCATGGACTTGGGCACCACGAGCGGCTCGGTTTCATTCGGCGATGACACGCCGCTCGATCCGGGCGCGCTGATCCTGCTGCTGCAGCAGAGCGGCCGGACGATGCGTTTCGACGGGCCCAGGAAGATCCGCGTCACGGGCAGGTGGGAGCAGCCCGACGAGCGCTTCGCGGCGGCGCAGAAGCTGCTCGACGACCTCGCGCGTTGCGCCGTCCGGCATTGACACGATGCGTCCCGTGTCCGCGCGATGCTAGGTTGCCGAGGTGCGAGCGGCAAATCCCAGTCTCGCGGACAAGGTCGCCTGCCTGCGGAGCCTGTGCGGTCCCGGCGACGAGGCGATCGAGACGCATTTTGCGTGGGTGTTCCTCGTGGGCGACCGCGCGTGGAAGCTGCGCAAGCCCGTGCGTCGCGATCCCATGGACTACGGCACGCTGGAGGCGCGCCGCGCGGACTCGCTCGAGGAAGTGCGGCTCAATCGCAGGCTCGCGCCCGGCGTCTACGAGCGGGCCGCACCCCTGACCGTCGACTTCGACGGCCGCCTGAGCATCGACGGCGAAGGCGAGGTCGTCGACTGGCTCGTCTGCATGCGCCGGCTCGACCGCACGCGACAACTCGACGCGGTGTTGCAAGCCGACCCGCACGCGGCCATCGATTCCGTCGCGCACCTGCTCGCAGGCTTCTATCGTCGCGCCGCACCTGCCATCACCGACGGTGACGCCTACCTGCGCCGCCTGCGACGCAAGCTCGAGGACAACCGCCGCGCGCTGACCGGGATGGCCATCCCGCACGCGAGCGAGCTCGCTGCGGCCCAGAGCGTGTTCCTGCAAGGGCCCGGCGCAGGCCCGCTCGCCGAACGTGCCGCCACGGGTTGTGTCGTCGAATGCCACGGCGACCTGCGTCCCGAGCACGTGTACGTCGACGACCCGCCGCTCGTGATCGATTGCCTCGAGTTCGACGTCGACCTGCGCATCCTCGACCGCGCGGAGGAGCTCTGCTTCCTCGAACTCGAATGTCGCCGTGCGGGGCATGCCGCGGCCGGTCGCAGGCTGCGCGAGCAGTGTCTGGCGGAACTCGGCGATCCAGCGACTCCCGCGTTGCTCGACTTCTATCGCAGCCACCGCGCGGCGACACGGGCCAAGCTGTACGCGTGGCGGGCCGGCGAGCCCGACGGCGGCGACCCGGCGCACTGGCGCGACCGGGCGGCACAGTACGTCGCGGCGGCGTTGACCGACCTGCGGCCGCACTGAATGGCAGCGCCGCGAGCGAGCGCGGTTCGTGCCGTGTCGGCGCAGAACGAGAATATTCCGCAGCAATTACGTATTCCGGTCGGGGCCGACCGGGACTTACATGGGACGTGCCTTGTACATGTCGGAGTGTCCCATGCCCACCGCAAGCCGCGTCATCCTCCTGCCCGCCGCCGTCATCGCCTGTCTCGCCTTTGGCGTCGCCGCGGCGGACCTGACGTACACCGCCAGAATGGACGGCGCACAGAACCTGCCGGAGCCCGTGAAGACCGCCGCCACTGGCGCAGTCGAATTGCGCGTCGGCGCGGATGGCCAGTCCATTGCCTACCGGATCACAGTGGACCGGCTCGCGAATGCCGCGTCGGCCGACCTGCATCTCGGTCCAGCGACGAGCAACGGCCCGCTGGTCGTCAAGTTCTGGCCGCACGGCGGCACGGAGCCGAAGCACGGCGAGTTCAGCGGCGTGCTGGCGGAGGGGACGCTGGGCACCAGCGACTTGACCGGTCCGATGGCCGGCGCGCCGCTCGCCGACCTGCTCGACGAACTGAAGGCCGGCAACGTCTACGTGAACGTGCACACGAACGACGGCGTCGACCCGCCGAATTCGGGACCGGGTGACTACCGGCTCGGCGAGATCCGCGGCCAGCTGGTCGCGAAGTAGCGGCTCAGCCCAGCCGATAGACCCGCGCCGTGTTGGCGCCGAGGAATCGCGCTTCGACCTCGGCGCCGAGTTGCAGGCCGGCCAGCGCTGCCAGGGCCTTTCCGGGCGGCACCATCGGCCAGTTGCTGCCGAACAGCACCTTGTCGCGCCCGTGCCCGCGCAGGTAGGCGATCAGCGGCGCCGGGTAGTGCGCGGCGGTGTAGGCCGACGTGTCGATGTACACGTTCGGGTGCTTGGTCGCGACCGCCACCATCTCCTCGGTCCACGGATAGCCGATGTGGCCACAGACGATGACGAGTTCGGGAAAGTCGATCGCGATCTGGTCGACGTACGGAATCGGGCGACCGAACTCCGAGGGCAGCAGCGGGCCGGTGTGGCCGACCTGAGTGCAGAACGGGATGCCGAGTTCACAGCATTCGGCGTAGACCGGGTAGAAACGCGCGTGGGTCGGCGGCAACTCCCACAGCCAGGGCAGCACGCGCACCGCCTTGAAACCCAGCTCGCGCACACAGCGCCGCAGCTCGCGCACGGCATCGCGTGGCCGAGAAATGTCGACCGACCCCACGCCCACGAGCCGGTCCGGCGCCTGGCTCACGAAACCGGCAACCTCGTCGTTGGAGATCAGCGCACCCTGCGGGCCGACCCACGCGCTCAAGAGACTGCACGAGATACCGCCCGCGTCCATGGCGTCAAGCGTGACCTGCACTGGCCACGGGCCCTCACCGGCGAGTTCCGCCCCCCCGAGCCCGCGCGTCCACCGACGCAGGGACTCGAACATGGGGTGATTGAGATGGCGCGGCGTCGGATGCTGGGCCCACGCATCGATGACGTGGGTCATGGTCGCCGGGGAACGTCGAGCGTCCGCGAACCCAGGTCGAGGAACACGAGATTCCGCTGCGCCCCGAGGGCGGTCTGCAGCGCAGTTCCCCCATCGAGGTCCGTGCGCACCCCGTGCCCCATGCAGGTGAGCAGCTCCTTGAGCGTTCCGGCATCGTCGCGATCGTCTTCGCCCACGCGGATCCTCGAGCCCGGCCCAGTCGCCTCGACTGTCGCCGTCCTGAGTGGCGGCGTCAAGGACGGCGCGCACCGCGCCCGTCAATCCGTGCATGACGCCATGCCCGCGGGACTGCCGATAGGCAGCACCTATCGAGACCCACAATACAATCTATTGGCTCTACGGCGCCGCGGCCACGAGAATGGCCGTCATCCAAAGCCACCGGCACCGTCCGGCCATCACTTGCGGAGTCGATACATGAGCCTAATCAATACGACCGTGCAACCCTTCAAGGCCACTGCGTTCCACAACGGCAAGTTCGTCGAGGTGACGGACCAGACGCTGCGTGGCAAGTGGTCCGTCCTGATCTTCATGCCGGCGGCATTCACGTTCAACTGCCCCACCGAAATCGAGGATGCCGCGGACAACTATGCCGAGTTCCAGAAGCTCGGCGCCGAGGTCTACATCGTCACGACCGATACGCACTTCTCGCACAAGGTGTGGCACGAGACCTCGCCGGCGGTCGGCAAGGCGAAGTTCCCGCTGGTCGGCGACCCGACCCACCAGCTGACGCGCGCGCTCGGCGTGCACATCGACGCCGAAGGCCTCGCGCTGCGCGGCACGTTCGTCGTGAACCCGGACGGCGTGATCAAGACCCTCGAGATCCACTCGAACGAGATCGCCCGCGACGTCAGGGAAACGGTGCGCAAGCTCAAGGCTGCCCAGTACACGGCCGCCCACCCGGGCGAAGTCTGCCCGGCCAGGTGGAACGAGGGCGCCAGGACGCTGAAGCCGTCGCTGGATCTCGTCGGCAAGATCTGAAGCCCACGCTCCCCCTGGGAGGCGCCGCGTCGCGGCCCTCCCGTTTACCCTCCCGCCGCGAGGCGGGAGGGGCTTTCAGGAAACGAGACCCGACCCATGCTCGACACGGACCTCAAGGAACAGCTCGCGGGCTACCTCGGTCGCATCACGCAGCCAATCGAGATCGTCGCCTCGCTCGACGAAAGCGATGCCGCGCGCGAAATGCAGGCCCTGCTGCAGGACATCGCCTCGCTGTCGAGCCTGGTCGCCTGCCGCGAGCGGCGCGGCGCGGCGGTGCCGCCCGGCACGCGGCTGCCGTCATTCCGTGTCACGCGTGCGGGGCATGATATGGGGATCACGTTCGCCGCCATCCCCATGGGGCACGAATTCACGTCGCTCGTCCTCGCGCTGCTGCAGGCGGGCGGTCACCCGCCGAAGGTCGATGCACCGGTCATCGGGCAGATCCAGGCACTCGATGGCGACTTCGACTTCGAGATCTTCATTTCGCTCTCCTGCCACAACTGCCCCGAGGTTGTGCAGTCGCTCAACCTGATGGCGGTGCTGAACCCTGGCGTGCGCGTCACGACGATCGACGGCGCCCTGTTCCGGGACGAGGTCGAGAGCCGCCAGGTCATGGCGGTGCCCTACGTGTTCCTGAACGGCAAGGAGTTCAACCAGGGGCGCATCAGTCTCGAGGAGATCCTCGCCAGGGTCGACACGGACTCGGCGGCGCGTGCGGCGGAGCAGATCGGCGCCAGGCCCCCCTTCGACGTCCTGATCGTGGGCGGCGGTCCGGCCGGCTCGTCCGCGGCGATCTACGCGGCCCGCAAGGGCATCCGGACCGGCGTCGTCGCCGACCGCTTCGGCGGTCAGGTCATGGATACGCTCGGCATCGAGAATTTCATCTCGGTCAAGGCGACCGAGGGCCCGAAGCTGGTGGCGGCGCTCGAGGAGCACGTCAAGCATTACGACGTCGACATCATGAACCTGCAGCGCGCTGCGAAACTGACGCCGGCAGGTCCGGACGGCTTGGTCGCCGTCGAACTCGAGAGCGGCGCGACGCTCCGCAGTCGCACGGTGATCGTCGCCACGGGCGCGCGCTGGCGGCAGATGAACGTGCCGGGCGAGAAGGAATACTCGGGCAAGGGCGTCGCCTACTGCCCGCACTGCGACGGTCCGCTGTTCAAGGGCAAACGGGTCGCGGTGGTCGGCGGCGGCAATTCGGGCGTCGAGGCCGCGATCGATCTTGCCGGCATCGTCGAGCACGTCACGCTGCTCGAATTCGACGACCGGCTGCGAGCCGACGAGGTGCTGCAGCGGAAACTGCGCAGCCTGCCGAACGTGCGCGTGCTCGTCTCGGCGCAGACGACCGAGGTGCACGGAGCCGACGGCAAGGTCGACGCGCTGAGCTACAAGGACCGTGTGACGGGCGATGTGCACCACATCGAGCTCGAGGGCGTGTTCGTGCAGATCGGGCTGCTGCCGAATTCCGACTGGCTCAAGGGCAGCGTGGCGCTGAGCCCGCGCGGCGAGATCGAGGTCGACGCGAAGGGGCAGACTTCGGTGCCGGGTGTTTTCGCGGCAGGCGACGTCACGACCGTGCCGTACAAGCAGATCATCGTCGCGATGGGCGAAGGATCGAAGGCGGCCCTCAGCGCCTTCGATCACCTGATCCGGGTGCCGGTGGCGGCTTCCGGCGAGGCCGCGGCCGCCTGACGGGGATCAGGCGACTCAGTGCGCGCGCTGCTCGTCGCGCATGATCTTCGTGAAGGCCTCGCAGATCGAGTCGCGAAAATCCGCCTCGGCGTCCGAATCCTCGAGCTGCAGACTGTCGTCGAACTCGACATGCACGTCGCAGCGACAATCGAGTCCGCGCAGCGCGCGGCCACGCTCGTTGTGCAACTGCACCGAGACGATGTTGATCGGCCTGTCGACTGACTGGGCGAGGCGCTCGATCTCCTTCTCGACCGATTCGCGCAACTCGTCGGTCAGTACGCAGCCGTGCGCGGTGATCCTCATCCTCATTGCTGCCCCCTCTGCCCGGCCAGTGTCCATGGCCGGGCAGGTCCTAGTCCGGATACCAGCGAATCCTCCGTGCCTCGGTCGGGACCTTCGCATCCGGGTGCGCGGGCACGACGCGCGGCGTGTAATGCGATGCCGGGCGGTCCCCGGGCACCTCGCCCACGAAATGATACCCCCCGTCGCCGCCCGCGAGCGCCGTGCCGCGCTGCAGATCGAACACGGCGCCTGGCCGGCCCTGCCACGGCGCGAGATACAACTGCACGGCGACCCCCTGCGGCGGCACCTGTCCGAGGTGGACCTGCACGTCGAACGTGTGCACGCCGCCACCGGAGTTCACCTCGCACGCGCCCCAGCGGATGGCGGTCCAGTGCCGCGACAGCTCGTCGTTCCAGCGCTTGAGTTCGGCGGCGAGCTGCGTGCCGTGCGCACGCCGGCGCTGGAAGTCCGCCGCCGCCGGCAGGTAGAGTCGATCCAGGTATTCCGCGACCATCCGGTTGCTGCTGAAGCGGGGGGTGAGCTGGGCGAGACTCGCGCGGATCCGGGCCACCCACGCGCGCGGCACGCCGTCCACATCGCGGTCGTAGAATTCCGGCACGACCTGCGCTTCGAGCACGGCAAAGAGCTGCTCGACCTCCTGCGCGTCCCGGTCGCTGCCCACGTGATCGTCGTCGTCGCCGAGCGCCCAGCCGACCTCGGGCGACCAGGCCTCGGCCCACCACCCGTCGCGCTCCGAGAGGTTCAGCCCGCCGTTCACGAGGGTCTTCATGCCGCTGGTGCCGCTCGCCTCCCAGGTCCGACGTGGCGTGTTGAGCCAGACATCGACGCCGTGCACGAGCTGCTCGGCAAGCGCGAGGTCGTAGTCCTCGACGAACACCGCCCGCGCGCGCACCTCGGGGCGCTGCACGAACTGCGCCCACTGCTGCACGTAGCCGCGACCGGGTTCGTCGCGCGGATGCGCTTTGCCCGCGATGATGAGCTGGACCGGGCGTTCCGGATGCGTGAGCAGCCGGACGAGCCGCTCCGGTTGCGCGAGCAGCATGGCGGGCCGCTTGTACTCCGTGAACCGGCGTGCAAAGCCGAGCGTGAGAACCGTCGGGTCGAGCACGTCCTTCGCTGCGGCGACGGCTGCCTCGCCCGCGCCGCGCTGGCTCAGTTGCCGGGCCAGGCGTCGCCGTGCGTACTGTACGAGGTCGAGGCGCTCCGTGGCGCGGAAGTCCCAGAGTTCGCGGTCGCTCAGCCTGGCCATGCTCTCACCGAGCCGTTCCGGCGCGCCGAGCCAGCGGTCCTTGCCGCAGGCGGTCGTCCAGAGCTGGTCGGCCCACGGCGAGTCCCAGGACGGTACGTGCACCGCATTGGTGACATGCGTGACGGGGACCTCCTCCTGCGGCCAGCGTGGATACAGCGGTGCGAAGATGCCGCGGCTCACGCGGCCGTGCAGCTCGCTTACGCCGTTGGTACGCAAGCAGCAGCGCATCGCCAGATAGGCCATGTTGAACGGCTCGCCCGCGTCGTCGGGGTTGACACGTCCGAGCGCCAGCATGCGCGCCGGCGCGAAACCGCAGAGCCGCGCGTAATCGACGCCGTAGCGCTGCATCAGCGCCGGTGGAAAGACGTCGAACGCCGCTGCGACGGGCGTGTGGGTCGTGAAGACGTTGCCGGCGCGCGTTGCCCAGAGCGCCGTCATGAAGTCGCAGGCATTCTGCTCGGCGAACCGGCGCGCGCGCTCCAGCGTGGCGAAGGCTGCGTGCCCCTCGTTCAGATGGCACACGTCCACGACGTAGCCGAGCGCCTCCAGAGCGCGCCAGCCGCCGATACCGAGCACGATCTCCTGCATCAGGCGCGATTCACCGTCACCCGCGTAGAGCTTTGCGGTGATCGCTCGATCGTAGGGCGTGTTGAGCGGATCGTCGCTGTCGAGCAGATAGAGCGGCACGCGTCCCACGTCCGCGCGCCAGATGCGCAAGCGCAAGTCGCGTCCGGGCAGTTCGACGCCGATGCGCAGTGGCATTCCCTCCGCGTCCGTGAGGCGCGTGACGGGCAGCGACCCCGGGGAGTTGACGGCGTAGATCTCGAGCTGGCGCCCTTCAGCGTCGAGCATCTGCCGGAAATAGCCCTCGCGGTAGAAGATGCCGACGGCGACGAGCGGTACGCCGAGATCGCTTGCCGTCTTCAGATGGTCACCCGCCAGAACGCCGAGCCCGCCGGAGTAGAGCGGCAGCGCATCGGTGAGACCGTATTCCATGCTGAAGTACGCGGTGAGCGGCGGCGACTCGGCAGGATGCGCATGCTGGTACCAGCTCGGTCGCGTGAGGTATTCGCGCTCGTGGCGCGCGAGGTGCTCGAGACGCCAGAGGAACTCGCCGTCGTAGGCGAGCTTCTCGTAGCGGCTGCGCGGCGTGTTGCGCAGGACGAGCACGGGATTGCGGGTCTGCTCCCAGACCTCCGCATTGAGCGTCGACCAGACGTAGTCCGCCCCGTGGTTCCAGACCCAGCGCAGGTTGCGCGCGAGGGGTTCGAGGGCGCGCAGCGATTCGGGCAACTGCGGCAGACGTTCGGCAGGCTGCGTCATGGGAGAGCGACCCGGGCGATCTCGCTGCGCCGATTCTACCGCCGGCGGCCGAATGTCCCGATCGTCATTTACCGCACCCCGGTCGCGCCGCGCATCGCGCGTCAGGTGAGTTCGAACAGGTGCGTGGCGACCGCCACCACATGGGTCAGCACGAGGCCGATCAACACCCGAGCGCCGACGACGTGCACCCCACGCCAGTCGAGCGACGCGGACGTTCCCTGTGCCAGCAACCACCCCGCCCCGCTGATGGCCACGACGAGCAACGCCGCAAGCAGCAGGCCCTCGATGACGGCATGGAGCCCGCCGCCCTCGGCCACGGGCAGGCGTCCGCGGCACAGACCCGTCAGGTCGCGAGCCAGCGGACGAGCCTCGCCGGCCAGCCAGGGATACAAGGTCCGCCAGCGGCCCGCGCGCGTACAGGCGTGCGCGTAGGGCAGGGCCAGCAGCAGGCACAGCACGCCGAGCACGACGTGCGCGTAATCGAAAAAGCCGGCGCGGTCCGGGATGCGGCGCAGCATCGCCACCCAGGGACTCGTGAAGCAGAGCCAGGCGCAGAGCAAGACGATGACGACGTGCAGGCGGTTCTGCCGCGTTTCGCATCCCGCATCGGGGCCGCCGCCGGTCGGCCCGGAAGACCCGGGGCCTGAATCGACCACGTTCGCTGGTTCCGATCCCATCGCTCGCGCCGTCAGGTTGCGCCCTGACGCGCGGCCAGCGCCGACACCTGGGCCGCGAATGCCCTGACCTTGTCCCAGTCGGTAAACTCGACGTGGGTGTGCAGGTCGGTCGGGCCCTTGGTCAGCGTCATGATCAGGCGGATCGCGTAGCGGTCGAACACGCCGTAGCGCTGGTAGTCCAGTACGCCGCCGAAGATGCCGATCAGCCGGGGCTGCCAGGGCGACTTCGCGACGAATTCGCGCACGTACTGGTTCGTCTGCGGCGTCTGCCGCGTCGGCTTGCGCGCGATCAGACTCACCGAAAAGAACGCGCTCGGCAAACGCCCGAGCAACTCGGCGTTCGCACGCACGAAGTCGGTCACCTCGGCATGGTGCTTGCCATGGCGGATGCTCGAGCCGACGACGATCGCGTCGTAGGCCGCGGCATCCGCCGCACCCCGCGCCAGCGGCCGCACGACGACTTCGTCGCCGCGGGTGGCCGCCTCGGCCCCAATGAACTCGCCGATCTTGAGCGTGTGGCCGTAGAAGGATGAATAGAGCAGCAGGATCCTGGACACGCTTGGGCCACCCCGTCCGGGCCGTTCGTTCGCGGAACATGCGCCCGCAACGGGCGACGCGCGAAATTGTACCGGCGCGGCGAGATGAAGCGTCCATCGGTAGTCGCCGCGCCCCAAGAGCCGAGCGGTGGGCTCAGACCCGACCCCAAGGCTCATCTGGTGAGCTTCGCACCTGCGATGGTGTCATCCACGGGCGAGCACCCCGGTGCCCTGGGGGCAAACCGGGGTCGCCTGCCGGGACGGCGGTGGCGGTGCCAGGGACGGTGCCGCTGCCGCTCTCGTCATGCCGGCCGCCGTCCGTGACTCACCGATGGCTGCCAAGCGCGGTTACGCACGGTGGTCAGGACCGGACAACGAGCCAGGTCGAAATGTTCCTGCCGCGCACCGCGGGTTGCGACGAAGCAGATGTCAGCGCAGACTTTTCGCGTCGTCACCTGCCCTCGAGCGCCCAGATGTCCCGCGTTGCCCGTCGTTGCGCTTGCCCGGTCACCGCGATCGCCGCCGTGTCGACGGGCGCCCTGTTGCTGGTGACTGCGCCACGCCCGGCCGTAGCCGACATCGTCACCGGCAAGGTCACGCCCGCCAACGCGAAGGTGAGGCTGCTGAACGCCGCCGGCGAGACCGTCGCCGAGCTGGCGGCCGGCCCCTACCAGGTGCAGCTCCCGGTCGGCAAGTACAAGGCACGCTGCGACGCGCCGAAGGAGAAGACGATGGACGTGCTCGTGCTGTCCGAGCCGGTCACCGTCAACATCGACTGCAACTGACGGCGACCCGGTGATGGGCAGCGAATCCCCCGCCCCCCAGCCCCGCGACTGGCGCGAGAACGTCAGGTTCGTCGCGAGCGTCGTCAACAGCCTCGCGGTGCCGCTGCTCACCGTCGCCGCCACGGCGGTCGGCATCCATGCGACGAACACGCTCAAGGAGCGCGAGATCGCGATCGCGACGGAGAACAACGCGCAGTCGCTGCGCAACCAGCGCGAGGAATCGGAGACCAACCTGCGCTCGGCGATGTTCCGCGAGCTCGTCGGGCCGCTGCTGCAGAGCGAGACCGAGGCGGCCGGCCGGGGCGAGGGCGCGGATCTGCCCCGCGCACAGCGCCTCGCGCTGCTCGCCGAGCTGCTGGCGCTCAATTTCCACGAGCATTTCGAGCTGGGACCGCTGTTGCGCTACGTTGACACGCTGCCCGGGCAGACCGACGAGGCGCGCCAGCGGCTGCGCAGCACTTCGCGCCGCGTGATCTCGCGCCAGCTCGCGCCACTGCTGTCGTCGGCCGTGAGCAGCGACCAGGCACACCCGGCGTTTCTCGAGGTCTCGCTGAACGCCGACGTCGCCGAATCGGCCGGACAGCCGATCTCGTGCGCGCTGCCCGCCGGCGTCGAGGCCAGCACGGCCGTGCAGGGCTCGCTGACGATGCAATGCTCGAGCACGGCGATGGGGGCGCCGCTGCGCATCGTCTCGCCCGATGGCAGAGACAGCCTGCAGGTGATCGTGCGAGCCGTGAGCTGGGCGGCGCAGACCGTCGGCATCTACTCCGTGCTGCTCGGACCGAACGGCGAGTCGCAGGCGCACACGCCGCCGATCGAGTTCACGCTGTCGCCCTATTCGTTCCCGTTTTCGGACAACACGCTGCTGCCGAGCGGCAATCGTTTCGGCATCTATCTCACGCGCATCGACGACATCCCCGGGGTCGCGCGCATCATGCGGTTGTCGTTCGTCTGGTTCCCGAAGGACTTCGTGCCGCCCCGCGAGCGGCCGTTCGACCTCGACGTCAACAATCCGCCGGTCGTTCCACCCGACGTGACGGACGAAACGCACGGCCACAACTGACGCAGCAGCTCGCGACCACGGCTGCCCGTGCGCCCGGCACTGAATCTCATGATTCGCTGCCGTCCACTGTCCGGGGAGTCGCGCGGACAACCCGGGCCGGTTCCGCGATCCTCGTCCGGGCGTCCACGACCGGCGCCGACGAGCGTGCGCGGTGCGACATTCACCTGGCGATCAATGGCATCGCCCGATGGCATCGTCGCGGAGCTGCGCAACACGGGTCGAGCCGTGACATAATCGGCCGCGACCGACCGTGAGCCGATGCGAAACGGCGGCTGGGCGAGGCACCCGGATTACGCGCTGAACTCCTCACCGACGAGCGGACGGGCCCCGGCCAGCGATGACCCTGACCCTGATCGTGTTGTTGCCGTTCGCCGGCGCCCTGGTCGCCGCCGTCCTGCCGTCGAAGGCGCGCAATGCCGAGGCCTGGCTCGCCGGTTTCGTCACGCTGACCTGCACCGCGCTCGTCTTCAGCCTGTTCCCGGCGATCGCCGACGGCGGCGTGGTTCGCGAGCGCTGGACCTGGGCGCCGCAGCTCGGTCTCGCTTTTTCGCTGCGCCTGGACGGCTTCGCCTGGCTGTTCGCGCTGCTGGTGTCGATGATGGGCGCGCTGGTCGTGCTCTACGCGCGCTACTACCTCTCGCCCGAAGACCCCACACCACGCTTTTTCGCATTCCTGCTCGCCTTCATGGGCGCGATGCTCGGCATCGTGCTCTCGGGCAACCTGGTGCAGCTCGCGGTGTTCTGGGAGCTGACCAGCCTGACCTCGTTCATGCTGATCGGCTACTGGTATCACCGCCGCGATGCGCGGCGCGGCGCGCGCATGTCGATGATGATGACCGTGGCGGGCGGGCTGTGCCTGCTCGCCGGTGTCGTCATGCTGGGCGCGGTCGTCGGCAGCTACGAGCTCGACGAGGTGCTCGCCGCCGGCGATGCCGTCCGCTCCCATGCCACCTACCCTGCCATCGCCACGCTGATCGCGCTCGGCGCGTTGACCAAGAGCGCGCAGTTCCCGTTCCAGTTCTGGCTGCCGCACGCGATGGCGGCGCCGACGCCGGTGTCTGCCTACCTGCACTCGGCCACCATGGTCAAGGCAGGTGTCTTCCTGCTGGCCCGGCTCTGGCCAGTGCTCGCCGGCACGGACCTGTGGTTCCTGATGATCGCCGGTGCCGGCCTCGCCTCGCTGCTGCTCGGCGGGCTCGCCGCGGTGTTCCAGCGCGACATGAAGGGCGTGCTCGCCTATTCGACCATCAGCCACCTGGGGCTCATGACGCTGCTGCTCGGCATGAACGACCCGCTCGCGCTGGTGGCAGCCGTGTTCCACCTGATGAATCACGCCACCTTCAAGGCGTCGCTGTTCATGGCGGCAGGCATCGTCGACCACGAGACCGGCACGCGCGACCTGAAGCGCCTGAGCGGACTCGCCCACGCCATGCCGATCACCGCGACCGTAGCCACCGTCGCCGCCGCGGCCATGGCCGGCGTGCCGCTGCTGAACGGCTTCCTGTCGAAGGAGATGTTCTTCTCCGCCACGACCGTCGCCGGCGAGGGGGTACTGGTGCGTGTCGGCCTGCCTGCGGCCGCGACGCTCGCCGGCATGTTCAGCGTGGCCTACTCGATCCGCTTCATCCATCAGGTGTTCTTCGGCCGTCCGGCCACCGACCTGCCGCGGACGCCGCACGAGCCGACGCGCGGCATGCTGCTGCCGAGCCTGCTGCTGGTGCTCGGCTGCGTGCTGGTCGGCGTGCTGCCTGGGTACACCATCGGTCCGTTTCTCGCCACCGCCGTGGGCGCGATCCTCGGTGCGCAGGTGCCGCATTACAGCCTCGCGCTCTGGCACGGCTTCGACGCGCCGGTGGTCATGAGCGCGCTCGCGCTCACCGGCGGCTACCTGATCTACCTGTTCCTGTACAAGCGGCACGAACGCGCCACAGGCGAGCCGCTGATGCGCGCACCGGTCGACGGCCGCCGCGCATTCGACGTCGCCATGGTAACGGTCGTGCGCATGAGCGACCGGCTGACCCGCGTGGTCAGCTCGCGTCGGTTGCAGATGCAACTGCTGCTGCTCGTACTGGTGGCGATCGCCGCCGCGGTGGTGCCTCTTTGTGGCGCTGGTTGGCAGACGGGCGACATGCCGTTCACGCCCCTGAACCCAGTGTTCGCGCTGCTGTGGCTGGTCGGCGCGACCTGCGCGATCGGCGCCGCGATCCAGGGAAAATACCACCGGCTCGCGGCGCTGATCATGGTCGGCGGCGCAGGACTCGTGACGGCGCTCACGTTCGCCTGGTTTTCGGCGCCCGACCTGGCGCTGACCCAGTTGGCGGTGGAGGTGGTGACGACGGTGCTGCTGCTGCTCGGCCTGCGCTGGATGCCGCGCCGGCTCGAGGACGCCTCAGCGCATCGGCGCAGCGCCCGCGATCGTGCGAGGCGCGGGCGCGACTTCGTGGTCGCCGTTGCCGCGGGTCTCGGGCTCGCTGGCCTCGCCTGGGCTGCACTGACCCGCGCACCGGTCGAAGTGCTCGCACCCCACTTCGTCGCGCGCGCGCTGCCCGAAGGCGGCGGGCGCAACGTCGTCAACGTGATCCTGGTCGACTTCCGCGGCCTCGACACACTGGGCGAGATCACGGTCGTCGCGGTCGTGGCGCTCACCGTGTACGCGCTGCTGCGCCGCTTCCGTCCCGCGCCCGAGAGCCGGGCCAGCCTGCGCGCGCACCAGGAAGCCGCGGCGCGCGCGGCACTCGAGACCGGCGACGGCCTGCCCGAAGGGGACATGAGGATCCCGGCGGCGATCACGCGTGTGCTGATGCCATTCGCGGGCCTGGTGTCGGTGTACTTCCTGCTGCGCGGCCACAACGCGCCCGGCGGCGGCTTCGTCGGCGGCCTGGTCATGGCCACCGCGATCATCGTGCAGTACATGACCAGCGGTGTGCTGTGGGTCGAGTCGCGGCTGCGCATCCATCCGCAGACCTGGATCGCGCTCGGCCTGCTCGGCGCGGGCAGCGCGGGCCTCGTGGCGTGGTTCGCCGGCGCACCCTACCTGAGCAGCATCGAGTGGCATGGTCAGTTGCCGCTGATCGGCGCGCTGCATCTGTCGACCGTGCTGCTGTTCGACCTGGGCGTGTTCATGGTCGTGGTCGGCTCGTCCGTGCTGATGCTCGTCGCCATCGCTCATCAATCGCTGCGCCGCTCGCACCGCGTCGCGGCGGCGGAAGCCGCTGTCGCGGCCGACGCCGCGCGCGGGGAGTCCGCCTGATGGAAGTCGTCTTCGCGCTCGCAATCGGCGTGCTCGGCGGCTCGGGCGTGTGGCTGCTGCTGCGTCCGCGCACGTTTCAGGTCATTCTGGGTCTCGCACTGCTCTCCTACGCCGTCAACCTGTTCATTTTCGGCATGGGCCGGCTGGTGACCGACCAGCCGCCGCTCATCCGTGCCGACGACCCGGTCGACTTCGCGCTCTACGCCGATCCGGTGCCGCAGGCCCTGGTGCTCACGGCCATCGTGATCGGCTTCGCGACGACGGCGCTGTTCCTGGTCATGCTGCTCGTGCTGCGCGGTCTGACCGGCACCGATCACGTCGATGGACGGGAGCGGGAGGAATGACGGGCGTCTGGTTGCACCACCTGCCGGTGGTCCCGATCATCACTCCGCTGCTGGCGGGTGCGCTCACGCTGCTGCTGCGCGACGCGCAGCGCCCGCTGCGTGTGAGCCTCGTGCTCACCTCGGTGCTGGTGCAGGTTGCGACCGCCGGCGCGCTGCTGTACCTCACCACCGACGCGATGCCCGACATGTGGACCGAGGGCGTCGGCGTCTATGCGCTCGGCGGCTGGCCGCCGCCCTTCGGCATCATCCTCGCGGTCGACCGGCTCGCCGCGATGATGCTGCTGCTCACCTCGCTGGTCGCGAGCGCGGCGCTCGTCTACTCGCTTGCCAACTGGGACCGGGTCGGACCAGGCTTCCACTCGATGTTCCAGTTCCTGCTGGTGGGGCTGAACGGTGCGTTCCTGACCGCCGACCTGTTCAACCTGTTCGTGTTCTTCGAGGTGCTGCTCGCCTCCTCCTATGGCCTGCTGGTGCACGGCTCGGGCCCCGAGCGCGTGCGCTCCGGTCTGCATTACGTCGCGGTCAACCTGTCGTCCTCGCTGCTGTTCCTGATCGGCGTGGCGATGATCTACGGCATGACGGGCACGCTCAACATGGCCGACCTGCCGCAGCGCGTGGCCGCGCTCGCGGTGCGCGACCGGCCGCTGTTCGAGGCCGGCGCGGCGCTGCTCGGCGTCGCGTTCCTGGTCAAGGCCGGCGCCTGGCCGCTGAACTTCTGGCTGCCGACAGCCTACGCGGCCGCGAGCGCGCCTGTGGCGGCGATCTTCGCGGTGCTCACCAAGGTCGGCGTCTACGCCGTGCTGCGCGTGGGCACCCTGCTCGCCTCCGCCGACGCTGCGACCTCGTTCATCGACGTCGGGTTGTTCTGCGGCGGCATGGCGACCGTCGCCGGCGGCGTCATCGGCATGCTCGCCGGCCAGCAGTTGAGCCGCCTGATCGCCTACGCCGTCGTGGTCTCGTCCGGCCTGCTGCTCGCGGCGCTCGGTCTGCAGGACCGGTCGCTGACCGCGCCGCTGATGTTCTACCTGCTGAGTTCCGTACTCGGCACCGGCGCCTTCTTCATGCTGAACGGCATGACCGAACGCATGCGCCTGACGCCGGTGCGGACGCAGGCGCCCGACGTCGAACCGCTGCCCGACGAGGCCTGGCGCGGCTTCGAGACCAGGGAGCCGCCCGAACCACGCTCGCCGGACGAGGAGATCGGCATCGCCATCCCGGCGGCGATGGCCTTTCTCGGTCTGGGCTTCGTCAGCTGCGTGCTGCTCGTCGCCGGCCTGCCGCCGCTCTCCGGATTCGTCGCCAAGTTCGCACTGCTGCACGAGGTGGTCGCCACCTCGGGTGGCGCGCCGCTGTCGTTCGAGCGGTGGGGCCTGGTGCTCGCGGTGCTGGTCGCCGGTCTCGCCTCGGTCATCGGACTCTCACGCGTGGGGCTGCGGCTCTTCTGGTCCGTGACCGGCCGCACGACGCCGCGCCTGCGGCTGGTCGAGGTGGGGCCGGTCGCGCTGCTCGTGGGGCTCAGCATCGCGCTCGCACTTGGCGCGGGGCCCGTGATGACCTACCTTGAGTCGGCCGCCAACTCGTTGCACTCGCCCGAGGTGTACATCCGCGTGGTGCAGTCCCTGCAGACGGCGGTTCAGGGAGCCACCCCGCCGTGAAACAGCAAGGTGCGCCGTTCCTGCTCGGCCTCGTCCTCCTGGCGACATGGCTGTTGCTCAACGCCAGCGTGGCGCCGGGACAGGTGCTGCTGGGCGTCTTGTCCACCATGGGGCTGCTTGCGCTCGCCGCCCGGCTGCGTCCGGTGCGCGCGCGTCTGTACCGTCCGCTGCTGCTGCTGCCGCTGCTCGCGACCGTGGTCGTCGACGTCGTGCGTTCAAACGTTGCCGTCGCACGCATCGTGCTCGGCCTGGCCGGCCGGCGCCCGGTCCATGCCGGCTTCCTCGACATTCCGCTGGATCTGCGCGATCCGCACGGACTCGCCCTGCTCGCCGCGATCATCACCTCGACGCCCGGCACCTCCTGGGCGGGCGTTTCCCCCGACCGCACGCGGCTCACACTGCACGTCCTGGACCTGCAGGATGACTCGTACTGGATCGAGACGATCAAACGACGCTACGAACGGCCGCTGATGAGGATCTTCGAACCATGAGTCCTGCGACGACGCTCGCCACGGTGTTCGCAAACGCGGTGGATTTCGCGCAGCTCTGCTTCGCGATTGCGATGCTGTTCGCGACCGTCCGTCTGGTGAGGGGTCCTGCCGCACAGGACCGTGTGCTGGCGCTCGACACGCTCCACGTCAACGGCATGCTGACGCTGCTGACGCTCGGCATCCGCTCGCAGTCGACCGCCTATTTCGACATGGCGCTGCTGATCGCACTGTTTGGTTTCGTCGGCACACTGGCGCTGGCGCGGTTCCTGCTGCGCAGCGAGGTGATCGAGCCATGACCGGCGACCTGCCCTTGTGGGTGACGATTCCCGGCACGCTGCTGCTCGTGACCGGCGGACTCGTGACGCTGATCGGCTCGCTCGGGCTGCTGCGTCTGCCCGACTTCTATGCCCGCATGCACGGGCCGTCGATGGGCACCACGATCGGCACGGCGACCGTGCTTCTCGCGTCTCTGCTGGTCTCCTCGGCGGCGACAGGGCGGCCGGTGATCCACGAGCTGCTGCTCACTGTACTGGTCGTGATGAGCGCACCCGTGTCATCGATGACGCTGCTCAAGGCAGCCCGGCACCGGGCGGTGCAGCGACTGAAGTGAGGGCGACCGGAACGCCGGCTCAACCCTCGATCCCCAAACGCTCCAGGACGACCGCAACGACGCGGTCGCAATGCGCGCCGGCGAACTCGAACACCCCGTGCTGGGCGAGGTCGAGATCGCGCGCGAGCGACTCACGCAGCAGGCTGCGGGCCCGGAACTGCCGCGACCGCACCGTCGCTTCGGTCAGGTTCAGGCATGCGGCCGTCTCCTCGACGCTGAGCTCTTCCACGCAGCGCAGCACGAAGACGACGCGGAAGCTCTCCGGCAGCGCATCGATCCTGCGCTCCAGCAGGGTGCGCAGTTGCTCCCGCGCTGCGGCGTGATCGGGAGCTTCCAGCGTCGAGGTCGCCATCGGGTCCAGGGTCTCCGGGTCGGGGTGCGAGTACATCGGCGCCACGTTGTTCCTGCGCGCGTGGCGTCGCAGTCGGGCGAGGCATTCGTTCAGGACCAGCCGCGACAGCCAGGTGCCGAGCGCCGACTCACCCCGGAACTGCCCGAAGCAGCGATAAGCCGCCAGGTAAGCCTCCTGCAGCGCGTCCTCGGCCTCGGCAGCGTCGCGCAGCGTGGCGCAGCGTGGCGCGGGCCAGCCGGAAGAGCCGCCGGTTGTAGCGGCGCATCAGCACTTCGAAGGCAGCGCGCTCGCCGCCGACGATGCGCCGGGTCAACGCGAGATCGTCATCGACGGCGACCGCCCGCGCCAATGGTGTCATTTCGGCGCGTCTCCGCCGAGCGTCGATTTCAGGTGCTTCGCATGTTCGAGGTGACTGACGAACGCGGGCCGCACCTTGACGAGCAGCGCCTGCAGCTCGGCATTCTTCGCGCCTGGAATCAGCGTCCTGTCGAGCGCATCGATGACGGTCTGGTGGTAGGTCACCTCGTGATCGACGTACGCCGCATCGAATGACTTGCCCGTCAGCCCGCGCAGGTGCACCAGGTTGTCGTTGCCACCCCTGGTCAGGCTCTCGCTCGTCGCGTTGGGCCTGGGCGTGACGTTCAGTTTCTTCACCAGCGCGGTCGCCTGTACGTTGACTGCAGTGTGGTCGGTCACCATGCGATCGGCCAGGGCGCGGATCTCGGTCGATTGAGTCTTGCCCTGCGCGAGCTTGCCCGCGTCAATGTCGACCTGGTTGGCCGCCACGACGATGGCGGCGATTTCCGCGTCCGTCGGACCTTCGGCCACGGCCAGCGCGGCGGTGGCCGACGCCAAGGACAGTGCGAGCACACACGCCGGTGTCCAGACCCAGTGGTTCATCGCGTATCCCTCCTGCCGTGCCGGGCAGCGCCCGGTGGCTTCAGTTCATGACGGGTCCATGGCATTGGATGTCACCAATCCGGCGCGCGTTCCCACCCGTGGCAGGGAATCCGACGACGGTCCGGGCGGCCTGTGAGGCGAGCCTGAAGCGCCTGCGCCCGAGCGCATGGACCTGTACCAGCTTCACCGGATCGATCCACAGGCGCCGCTCGAGGAGTCGATGGGCGGGCTTGCGCGGCTGCAACGCGAGGACAGGATCCGGCAGGTCGGCGCATCGAGCTCCACGACGGACGATCCGGATCGCACGCGGCGCTCGCCTGGTCCTCGCCAGCCGGTCCGGACCTGACACGGCCCAGATGCCGCAAGATGGCAGATCGACATCGTCGGTCAGGACGATGCGGGTGGTGCCGCTGATGAAGCATATCTGCGGTTGATCTTGCGGCCCGCGTCGTGACTCATCGCGCACTTGCGGCAGACCCGGATACCCGGACGACACCGGCAGTGCCAGCCTGACGGCGTGGACAGGTCGTTCCCCGGCAAGGAGGGCGTCCGGATGTTCCGCATGAACACGGCCTCGCTGCGAGCCACGCTGGAGCAGCTCCAGCAGGCCAGCCACGATCACCACGAATGGCGCGAGCACCTCAGCCGCGCGATCGTCTGCCAGCTGACGGTCGATCCGATCGAACTCGCGGCCGATGCCCACCGGCATTGCCGGTTCGGCCAGTGGTATTATGCGGAGGCCTCGGCGGACATGCGGCGCCAGCCGCTCATCGGCGCCATGGCGGCCGAGCACGAGCGGGTCCACGTCCTGGCCGCGCGGATGCTGCTCGGGCTCGCGCGAGGCGAGCGCATCCTGCCCGACGAGTACGACGAATTCGTCGCGGCAAACGACCGCCTGCGCAGGGAACTGGATTCGCTGCGCCACGAAATCCAGGACATCCTGCGTGGTTGCGACCCGCTGACCGGTGCCCTCGGACGTGCACGGCTGCTGCCGGACCTGCGCGAATGGCGGGAGCTCGCGAACCGCGACATCCAGTCCTGCTGCATCGCCTTCATGGACGTGGATCACCTCAAGACGCTGAATGACGGTCACGGACACACGGTCGGCGACCAGGTGCTGGCCCGGATGATCGAGCACCTTGCCGGGCATCTGCGGCCGTACGACAAGGTGTATCGGTACGGCGGCGACGAGTTCGTCGTCTCGCTGCCGGCGACGGATCTCGCGCACGCCGAGCGCCTGATCGAGCGCATCCGCGCCAGCCTGGCCCAGGTGCCTTTGGTGGTCGCGGCAGATGGCTCGCCCATACACGCCACCGCATCGTTCGGGATCGCGCTGCTCGCCCCCGACATCAGCGTCGAGGAGTCCATCGACCGCGCGGACCGCGCCCTGTTGCTCGCCAAGACACTCGGGCGCAACCGCGCGATCAGCTGGGATCCCGCCATCGTCACAGGCACGGCGCTCTCGTTCACGCCCGAGGGCGAGGTCGCGACTTGACGTTCAGTGCAGCACGCCGCGCTTCTCGAGCGAGCGCGAATAGAGATAGAGCGCGACTGCGACGACGAAGATGATGCCGGTGAAGATGCGCGACCCGGTGTCGGCGAAGATCGCGAGGCCGTTCGAGAGCAGATAGTTGTGAATGGTCGTGAGGACCATCGCCACCAGCGACGCCAGGAACACCGGCACCGCGAAACGCCGGCGCAGCAGCAGCAGCACCGAGCCGAGCACCCCACTCCAGACGGCGATCGCCCATGTCGCAACGACCCACGCCGGAAAGCCGTAGAAATATTCGAGCTGCTCGGGAGTGAACGCAGCCATGTAGGCCTCGTTCCTGGTCTGCGTCATCACGTAGTCGAATGCGCTGACGGCGTTCCAGCAAAGCGCCACGGCACCGGCGACCCACACATGCCAGGGCGTGCGCGCCGGCTCCAGCAAGACAGGCCCGGTCATCGTCGATTCGCTCATGATTCCCTCCTGCGTCGAGCGGACCATACACTGGTACCGGCGCGCGATGTGTAGGCGGACGCCTATGCCGGGGCAGCGCCTCGGGGGAAAGTTCGGTGTGCGGCACGCCCACCGGCGGCGGGCGCTCGCGAGGATCTTCGTACCATTCGGTCACGGCCAGGACTCCGCTGGAACCTCGGCATTGTGGGGTCAGACCCCACTTCCGGCCGCCATCGGGGCCTGCCCCCTGACAGCGGTGGCCGGAGCCGCTAGTCTGCCCGGATGCAACACCTGATCCGGCATGTCCTGGCGGCCAGCCTGCTGGCCACGTCCTGCAGCGTCCTCGCCGCCCCGCCCTCGTTCTCCGAAGCCGCTTACCGCGAGCACATCGCGGTGCTCGCCTCTGACGAGTTCGAGGGACGCGCGCCGGGCACCGCCGGCGAAAGGAAGACCATCGACTATATCGCGAAGCAGTTCGAGGCGGCGGGCCTGCGCGGCGCCATCGACGGCCGCTTCCTGCAACCCGTGCCGGTCGTGGAAATCACGCCACAGGCAGACCTGGCACTCCAGGTGACGGCAGCGACCGGACAGAGCCTGGCCCTGAAGACGCCCGACGACGTCGTCGTCTGGACGAAGCGGCCGGTGCCCGAGTCGCGCATCGCGAATGCCGAAGTCGTCTTCGCGGGCTACGGCGTCGTCGCGCCCGAGTACGGCTGGAACGACTACGCCGGGCTCGACGTGCGCGGCAAGCTCGTGCTCGCGCTGGTCAACGATCCGGGCTACGCGACCGGGGATCCGGGACTCTTCACCGGCAACGCGATGACCTATTACGGCCGTTGGGACTACAAGTTCGCCGAGGCAGTGCGCCAGGGTGCCGCGGGCCTGCTCGTGGTGCACGAGACGAAGGCGGCGGGCTACCCGTGGGACGTGCCGCGCAACGGCGCCACCAAGCCGCAGTTCGACCTGCGCATCGACGATCCCGCGCGCCAACGTCTCGCGATCGAGGGCTGGATCACCGAGGACGCCGCGGCACGACTGCTGGCGTTCGCAGGCCAGGACTTCGCGTCGGCGAAGACCGCCGCCTCGCAGCGGGGATTCCGCAGCCGCGCGCTCGGCGTCGCGGCGAGCGTCGGCGTGAAGAACGGCGTGAACTACGAGACCACGTACAACGTCGTCGGCATCCTGCCGGGCATCGAGCGCCCGCGGGAGGCGTTCGTCTATACCGCGCACTGGGACCACCTGGGCCGCAGCCGCACCGCGCAGCCCGGCGAGGACGCGATCTTCAATGGCGCGCAGGACAACGCCACGGGCATCTCGGCCTTGATCGAGCTCGCGCGGACCTTTGCCCACACGACGCCGAGACCGGGGCGCTCGATGCTGTTCGTCGCGGTGACGGCCGAGGAATCCGGCCTGCTCGGCAGCGAGCACTTCGTCGCCCACCCGCCGGTGCCCGTCGCACAGATGGTCGGCGGTCTCAACATGGACAACCTGTATTCCGTCGGGCGCACGCGTGACGTCACCGTCATCGGCTTCGGCAAGTCCGACCTCGAGGAGGACCTGCGACGTGCGGCCGCGACGCAGGGCCGTGTGCTGGTGCAGGAGCCGGCACCCGAAAAGGGCTTCTACTACCGCTCCGACCACTTCAGCCTCGCGCGTCAGGGCGTGCCGATGCTCTACACCAAGGCGGGCGTCGACAGCTCGACCCGCGGCGTCGACTGGGGCAAGCGCTGGCTCGACGACTACACCGCAGTGCGCTATCACAAGCCTGCGGACGAGTATGACCCGGCGTGGGACGTGAGCGGCACGCTGCAGGATCTTGCGCTCTACTACGACGTCGGACTTGCGCTCGCCAACTCCGACCGCTGGCCCAACTGGCGCGAAGGAACAGAGTTTCGCGCGATTCGCGACCGCAGCCGGGCCGCCCGCTAGCGCGCCCGAAGCGCCTGGGCCGCCGCCGACTCCACCGGGTTCCGCGGCGAATGGCTGCCAATCCGCGCATCGCGCCGCTGCGGCATCGCCGCGAGGCAGGTGGCGAGCGTCTCATGGGTGCGGTCCGGCGTGCGAAATGACGGGTCGCGCTGCCGGTGGCGCCAGTCCCACGGCGCAACCCACTGCGACGGCGGCCGCTTCCAGAGCCCGCGCCGCGCACGGCGCGCCTCGTCCTCGAGGCGGCAATAGACGGGATCGTCGACGTACCGGCGATACGCCCAGGCATGACCTTCGCGTACGAGCCACTCGTTGATCACGACGTCGCCGACGTGGACTACGGCGACCATGCGCTCGTAGCGATCCTGCTCACCCGGCTCCAGCGCGACCTCCGCGCCGCGCGGGAGACGCTTGCGCAGCACCCGCTTCGCCTCGCGCCCGCCGGGTTGGTCGTACTCGGGCGTGTCGGCCGCGTGCAGACGGACCTCGATCGGGCCGGAGGGCAACTGCACGCGCAGCGAGTCACCGTCGACGACTTCGAACACGGTGCCGCGCAGCACAGGCGCCGCAACGGCGACGGAAGTCAGCGACGGCAGTATTGCCGCGACGAGCGCGGTGACATGCGGCGCGAGCGCCGTCATCGCGCGCAAGGTTGTGGCAACGCGCGCATCAGTAGATCGAGAAGGATGACTCGGTGGTGACGCTGACCACCGTGCCGGCGCCCAGTTTCACTTCACCACCCGTCCGCTTCGCAGCGGCCGCGCCCGCCGCACCGCCGACGATGCCGCCGATCACGGTGCCGCGATCCTCCTTGTCGATCTGGTGACCGATCACGGCGCCCACGGCGGCGCCGCCGAGGATCTTGGCGGCGTCGCGTCCCGTCTCGCTCGTACCCTGCTGCACGAAGCGCGCGACGATCGGCACGGTGGCGCCATTGGCGGCGACGAGCGAGTCGAACGTGATGCCGAGCGTCGGCACGCCACCGATCCGGCTGCTGCCCGAAACCACTTCGGTCACGGCGCCTGTGACCAGGGCACCGGCCGTCACCGCCACTCGCCCGTCGACGGCGACGTCGCGGGCAAGACGCGCCTCGACGGGGTCGCCGGCGCGGGCGGTCTTCGTGTTCACGTTGGCCTTCAATTCGATCGCGAGCGCGGTGCCTGCCGGTACGACGATCGGCGGAGCAGCGACCTTGGCAATACTGCTGGAACCCGCGCCCGCGGTTGCCACAGGTGCAGAGACCGCCTTGCCGCGTCCCTGCGCCAGGGCACGCTCCCGCGCCGCCACCTGCGCCTCACGCTCCGCCAGCGCCTTTTCACGCGCCGCCAGGTCGTCGCTGCCCGTAGCGGCGGGAGTTGCGGGGGCCGGGGCCGCCTGCGCAGCCTCTGCGCCGTCTGCCGCCGGGGCGACCGTCGACGAAGATTCGGGTGCAGACACCGGCGCTTCGGCACCTGGCACCTGCACAGGCGGCGACGTGTCGAGGGTCGAAGGGGCCGCGGCTGGCGGAGACGGGCCCTTGTCGCACGCAGCGAGCGCCAGCGCCGTCGAAGCCAGCCAGACGAGCGTCGAAACGTTACGGGATGGACGGATCACGGGGCCTCCCTGGCGGGCATCGACTCGATGGCCTGGCCGGTCGCATCCCTCACCGGTGCGGGCTTGTGCGCAGCAGGCGGCGTGCCGATGACAACGGGCACCGAAAACGCGCGACCCTCGCTCTGCACCTTGCTGGACAGCTTGGTGATCACGCTGACGTAGTACAGGCCCTCCGCGTTGCCACGCACCTGAACCTTCAGCACATACGGCTGCCCCGCCTCCACCGCCGGGAAGCGCGCGACGCGCTCGCCCTCGATGGTCAGCCCCGGCGAGTCGCCGACTTCGACGTCGAGCAGGTCACCGGGCTTGCGCGGGCTGACGACGAGTTCGATCGTGAACGGCTGCCCGACCTCGGGTTTCGCGGGGATGTCGTACTGCAGGTCGATCGGCGCCGTCGTCTTCGAGTTCGGCACGGCGGTCGCGAGATGCGTGGGCTTCGAGTCCGCCAGCTTCACGGTGGCCGTGTCGGTTGCCTCCTTCGCGGCAGCCGTCTTTTCGGCCGCCCTGGGCCTCGCTGCGGCCTCGGACGCGACTTCGTCGTCGCCACCGCCGCAGGCCGCCAGCAGGCAGGCCGCCACGGCGATCACGCAGGCACCCGCCGCGCGCTTCGTGCCACACCCCTGCAGACCACTCGTCTGGTTCACCATGGTTGCTTCCTGTCCCGTTCGTCGTTGCGATCGTAACCGTCAATTCGTGACGGAAACGTTCATGCAGGTCACGCCACGACGCGCCGCATTGGTCGACGGATCGACGTGACTGAATTCGTAGACCTCGATCACATAGTCGCCCGCCGCGAGGCCGCCCACCGGCGTCAGTTCCTCCACATTCGGCGTGCCGCCGTCCGCGGCATCGAGGAAGCCGTTGCGGTAGAGGACGAAGTCCGGGTCAGGGTCAGGCGACGGGCCGGGGTCCGAACCGGTCGCGGTGTACTCCGCGCGGATGGTCACGGACTGCGCGGTGGCCAGCGTGAAGCGCAGGAACAGCCGGTTGCCGAGCGCATTGTAGGTGCCCGCCGCCGTCGTGCCGCAGACCCGCTGCGTGCCGCCCAGCGTCAGCGTCGTGTAAACCGGCAAGGCCTGACTCACCGACCCGTCGTTGGTCTCGCCCACGCCATAGAGCCCGGTGCCGAAGACGGACTGCGACTGCACGAGCGCGTCGATGGCCGCCACCGGCGCACCGGCGCGTGCCTTCAGGCCCGCGATGAACGGATACAGACTGGTCAATGCCGGGCCGCCGCGCAACTCGCCGGCGAACACTTCGAACATCGGGCCGTAGCCGAGCGCGACGGCGTCCGGATGCTCGTTGGCGGCGTCGTAGAGATCCCACGCGAGACCCGCGACCGAGCCCTCGTTGAACCAGCCGGCCGGCGGGTGCGAATTGTTCTCGAGCTGAAAATCGAAGCGGTCGCCCTGGGCCTGGCCGAAAGAGTCCTTGTAGACAGGATCGGCCAGGACCATGCCGGAAAAGGCATTGGCGAATCCCTCGCTGAACGCCAGACGCAGGTCGATGCGGTCGTCGGGGGAATGTGAGCCGCCGGGCGTATCGGTGCGGCTGGTCACGTCCTCGAGAAAGTGCTGGAACTCGTGCGCAAGCACGTGCTGATCGTACTCGTCCGTGTCGTTGCCATCGAGGCCGAGCACGTAGATGCCGTCGGGAAAGCCGTCGTTCGCGCCACTCCGGTACAGTGTGGACAGGATGGCGCCCGTCGACGGATCGAAATCGTCGGAGGATGTGTTCTTCTGACTCCAGAACACGGCCAGCGCCGGCAGGCTCGGCGGCGTGTCGACATTGCCGCGGACGAACTTCACGGCCGAGTACAGCGTATCGACGATCGCGAACGGCGCCGCCGCACGCGTGCCACTGTAGGTCGTGCCGCCGAAACCCGGCCAGCCCGACTCGGCAAGCAGATTGCGCGTCACACTCGCCGTACCGGTGCTGAAGCTCGCAGAGTCGAGCACGTACAGCGCATTGGCGTTCGTGTTGTTCAGCACCCGGATGTCCCACGCGCCGGTGCTGCGGACCTGCGCCCTCGCGCGCACGAACACGCTCGTGTCCGCGGGCGCCGTCATCGCATAGTCGCCGTTGTCGTCCGCTGTCGTCGTCGCGAGCACGGCCTGGCTCGCCGCGTTGACGAGCTCGACCACGACGCCGCGCGCCGGCGCCGCGAACGTCCCGCCGTAGTTCAGGCCCGCCGTGGCATCGACCACGCCGGCATTGAAGAACGGCACGCGCTGGTAGGTGATGCGGCCGCTCACGGTGACGTCGGCCGGCGGTGGCCCGGTCGCGGTGATGGTGCGCGTGGCCTGGCCCGTGGCGCCCCTGTTGTCCGTCACGGTCAGCGTGACGGTGTAGCTGCCGCCGGATACGAACGTGTGCGAAGCGGCGACACCGGTCGCCGATCCGGAGTCGCCGAAGCTCCATGAGTAGCTCGCGATCGAGCCGTCACGGTCCGTCGACGCGGAGGCATCGAACGCGACGACGAGCGGAGCGTTGCCGCTGGACGGCGTGGCGGTAAACGAGGCTGTCGGCGCCGCATTGTCGGAGCCACCGCCCCCACCGCCGCCGCAGGCGGACAGGACGAGGCACGGGAACAGGAGGCATCCGGAGCGCCAGACGGCTTTCATCACGCGGTTCGGCCGGTCGAAGTCGAAGTTCGCGAAGGATAGCACTTGCCCGGACGGCGTCGCCGTCCGGCGCGACTGGAGCGCATCAGTTGCGCAACAGCTCCGGTTCCCGCGTCAGCCGGAACTCCCATTGCAGCTGCGAACGGACGATCTGCTCGAGGTCGTCGTGGCGCGGCTCCCAGCCGAGCACCTGCCGGATGCGCTCGGCATGCGCCACGAGCGACGGTGGATCGCCGGCGCGGCGCGGCCCTTCGAGCGTCGCCAGCGGCCGCCCGGCGACCTTCTCGACCATCCTCAGCACCTCGCGCACGCTGTAGCCGTGACCGTAGCCGCAATTGAGCGTCGTCGAGGCGCCGCCTCGCGCCAGATAATCGAGTGCCTTCAGGTGGGCCGCGGCGAGGTCCTCGACGTGGATGTAGTCGCGTACGCCGGTGCCGTCCGGCGTCGGGTAGTCCGTGCCGAAGATCGAGACGTTCTCGCGCGCACCGGCGGCCACCTGGCAGCCGACCTTGACCAGCAACGTCGCCGTCGGCGCGCTGTGTCCGATGCGACCGCCCGGATCGCTGCCCGCCACGTTGAAGTACCGGAGCGCGACATAGCGCAGCTTCTGCGAGGCCGCCGCAAGATCGCGCAGCATCCACTCGCTCATGAGCTTGGACAGCCCGTACGGGTTGATCGGCGCCGTCGGCGAATCTTCCCGCGCCAGGCCCTCGGCCGGAATGCCGTACACGGCCGCCGTCGAGGAAAACACGAAGCGCCGCACGCCGGCGCGGTCGCACTGCTCGAGCAGATTGCGCGTCGCACAGGTGTTGTTGCCGTAGTATTTGAGCGGCTGTGCCACGGACTCCGGCACGATCGTGTGCGCAGCGAAATGCAGCACCGTGTCGACCCGATGCTCGGCGAGTACGCGCCCGACGAGTTCGCGGTCGCTGGTGTCGCCGACGACCAGCGCCGCGTCCAGGACGGCGCTGCGATAGCCGGTCGACAGGTTGTCGAGCACGACCACGTCTTCGCCGCGCTCGACGAGCTGGCGGACGACGTGGCTGCCAATGTAACCGGCGCCACCGGTCACGAGGATCTTCGAATTCGTGGTCATGACGTCCATCCTACCGTGTCTTCCTGCATCGCCGCGACCTGCTCGCGCAGATTCAGTACTTGCTGCTCCCAGTACTTCGGCTCCTCGAACCACGGAAACGCCCGCGGAAAGGCCGGATCGTCCCAGCGGCGCGCGAGCCAGCCCGAGTAGTGGATGATCCGCAGCGTGCGCAGCGGCTCGATCAGCATGAGTTCGTGCGGGTCGAAGTCGCCGAATTCCGCATAGCCCGCGAGGATGTCGTCGAGCTGCGCCCGCATCTCGGCCGGCCGGCCGGAAATCAGCATCCACAGGTCCTGCACGGCGGGGCCGGTCATGCAGTCGTCGAGATCGACGAAATGCGGGCCGTCGTCGGTCCACAGCACGTTGCCGGGGTGGCAGTCGCCGTGCAGACGCAGCTCCCGGTACGGTTGCGCGTCGTCGAAGCGCCGGGCGACGAGTTCGAGCGCATCGTGCGCCACCGATTCATACGCGGCCTCCAGGTGCGAGGGAATCCAGCCGGCGCCGAGCAGGTGGTCGACGGTGTCGCCCCCCATCGCCTGCCAGTCGAGACGCACACGGTGCAGGAACTGCCGGGTTCGTCCCACGGCGTGGATGCGCGCGAGGAAGCGTCCCATCCATTCACGTTCGGCACGCGCGCCCAGTTCCGGCCAGCGCCCGCCCGCGCGCGGGTAGACCGCGTAACGAAAGCCCTCGTGCTCGAACAGTGTGCGGCCGCGACGCACCTCAGGCGCGACAACGGGAACCTCGGCGTGTGCCAGCTCGAGCGCGTACTCGTGCTCCTCGAGGATCGCGGATGTGCTCCAGCGCGCAGGCCGGTAGAACTTGACCACGACCGGCGGGCCGTCTTCGCGACCGACCTGATAGACGCGGTTCTCGTAGCTGTTCAGCGCGAGGATGCGGCCGTCGCTCAGGTGCCCGAGCGCCTCGACGGCGTCGATTACCGTGTCGGGCGTCAGCGATTCGTACGGCTGGAGCGAGGCCGCGGCGCGAGACATCCCGCCATTCTACGCGAGAGCTGGTGTACGCTCCTGCCTCGACTCATGGCACGCCCTTCCTTTCGTCCGCGTTCGCTCACCGGCCTGATCCTGCTGGGCTTCGTCATCGTCGCCCTGCCCGCCCTGCTCGGGACGATCAGTGCCGCCGTGGAAATGCGCACGCTGTCGGCGGCCAGCGAGCGGCTCGTCATCAACGGCGTCGCCGCCACGCAGTACACCCAGGCGCTCGTGCGGCAGGTGTCGTCGCTCGAGCGCACCGTACGACTGTACCAGATCATTCCGCGCGCCGCGCTGCTCGACACGTTCCGGCAGAACCGCAACCTGCTGGTGGCGACGCTCGACGGCTTCAGCGGCCTGCCGAGCACGCGCGACGGCCGCGCTGAGGTCATCGACCGCATGCGCGCCACGCTCGAGCGCATCTCGGTTGCGGTGGACTCGAGATCGCCGGCGGAGATTGGACGCACGCTGCAGGTGTTCAACCAGCTCGCGCGCGACGCCGGTCAGCTTTCGGGCTTCGCGAGCGCACAGACGGACCGTGAGCTGAAGCAGTTGCAGGCGGAGACCGCGAACGTGCGCCGGCGTCTCTACTGGCAGTCGGCGGCCCTCGTGCCGGTCACGCTCGGCCTGATCGTGCTTTTCGCCGTCTTCCTGACCCGCCCGATCCGCCAGCTCGACGCGGCGATCGGCAACATCGGCCACGGCCGCATCAACGAGCCCGTCGACGTGCGGGGCCCGACGGACCTGCGCGCGCTCGGCCGCCAGCTCGAGTGGCTGCGCATGCGGCTGCTCGAGATCTCCGAAGAACGCAACAAGTTCCTGCGCCACATGTCGCACGAACTCAAGACGCCGCTCGCCAACATCCGCGAAGGCACGGAGCTGCTGATCGAGGGTGCCGTCGGATCCATGAGCGCCGAGCAGCGTGAGGTGGCTGGCATTCTGCGCGACAACAGCCTGCGGCTGCAGCGACTGATCGAAAACCTGCTGTCGTACAGCGAGTGGCAGGCCCGGCGCAGCGAGCTCGAAACGGGCGAAATCCGTCTGCTGCCGCTGGTCAAGAGCGCGATCGAGACGCACCGCCTGCCCATCGAGGTGCACGGCCTGCGGCTCGACCTGCAGGTACCCGACCTGACGCTCCATGCAGACCGGGCGAAGCTCAGGCTGATCCTCGACAACCTGATTTCAAACGCTGTCAAGTTCACGCCCGACGGCGGCACGATCACGTTGCGTGCGCACCTCGACGATGCCGGCGAGCGACTGATCTTCGACGTCGCCGACACCGGTCCGGGCATTCCCGAGGACGAACGGGCGCGCATCTTCGACGCGTTCTATCAAGGCGCCACGCCGCAGGGCGGGCTCGTTCGCGGCACGGGTATCGGCCTGTCCGTCGTGCAGGAGTTCGTCACCGCCCACGGCGGCACCATCGAGATCGTCGACCAGGAATTCCCCGGCGCACACTTTCGCGTGACGCTGCCCGTCGCGGGCGAAGCTGCCGCAGGAACCACAACACCGGCGCCTGTATCATGAACACCATGACCGCCACGTTCCGCTCTGTCGTCTCCCGTTCCGCGACCGTGCTGCTGCTGTTGGCCGTGGGCGCCTGCGCCGGCTCGCCGCCGGCTCCATCGCCCAAGGGCGCAGCGGGCGTGACGGCCGAAAGCGCGCCGAAGAAGGTCGCCATTGAGGACTACCTCCAGATCTTCGACCGTCTCGCGCCCGGCGATGCGACGCGACAGTACGAGGTCGTGGCGGAACTCGCGGCGGCCGTGCAGCAGGCGCCGACCGCCACCAACCGGCTGAAACATGCGCTGGCGCTCGGGGCCGCCGGACGTCCGGACAGCAACCCGATCGAGGCCAAACGGCTCGTCTCGGAACTGCTGGCCGAGCAGAACGACCTGCGGCCGCTGGAGGTCTCGCTCGCGAACGCCTGGCTGCGCGAGTTCGACGCGCGGGTCGCGCTGTACGCCGACCTCGCGCGGCAGCACGAGGAATCCGAGCGCGAACGGCACGCGGACGCCGCGGAGAGTGACAAGCGCATCGCGGCACTGAATACGGAGACCCAGCGCCTCCGGAAAGCGCTGCTCGAGGCCGAGCGCAAGCTCGAGGCCGTGGCGGAGATGGAGAAGCCGCTCGCGCCGCCGGAAGCGCAGTAGCGCGGCTGCAGGAACACAGGCGAGCAGCCAGTGACGCGACCGAACAGACGCACGCCGAAGATCCTGGTCGTCGACGACGACCCGGGCCTGCTGCGCCTGCTGACCATCCGCCTGCGTTCGCAGAAGTACGAGGTCGAGCCGGCCGAGAGCGCCGCGAAGGCGCTGTCGGTCATTGCGCGATTCCGCCCCGACCTCGTCATCACGGACCTGCGCATGGCCGAGATGGACGGCATCACGCTGTTGCGCGAACTGCAGCGCCGCTGGCCCGGGCTCAACGTGATCATGCTGACCGCGCACGGCACGATTCCCGACGCGGTCAAGGCCACGCAGTCGGGCGCTTTCGCGTTCCTGACCAAGCCGGTCGAAAAGGAACAGCTGCTCGAGGAGGTCCGCCGCGCGCTGAAGACCTCCGGTTTCGCGGACACCGCCGAGGACTGGCGCACCGAGTTCGCCACGCGCAGCCCGATCATGGAGGACCGTCTGTCGAAGGCGCATCTGGTTGCGGCGACCGACTCCTCCGTGCTGATCACCGGCGAACCCGGCACGGGCAAGGAACTGCTCGCCCGTGCGATCCATCGTGCGAGCGCCCGGCGCGAGGGGCCGTTCGTTTCCGTCGACTGCAGCGCAATGGAAGGCAATCCCGCCGAGACCGCAGGCGACGGCCGTCTCGCCGCCGCGGTGCGCGACGCTGGCGGCGGCTCGCTTTTCCTGCGCAACGTTGACGACCTGCCCGCGGGTCTGCAGACACGGCTCGTCGAGCTGATCCGCGCCACGCGCGACATGCGCGTCATGGCGACGAGCGACCAGCGACCGGACGAGCTGGCGGCCGACCCGCGATTCGTGACCGCCCTGCTCGAACTCGTCAGCGCCGTCCACATCGACCTGCCGGCTCTCAGCCGGCGCCGCGAGGACGTTCCGCTGCTCGCCGCGCAGTGTCTGGACGACGTCGCCTCCGAGAACCCGGGCCAGGCCAGGCGCACGCTGTCGCCCGAGGCGATGGAGGCTCTCGCAACCTCCAGGTGGCCGGGCAACGTCCGCCAGTTGCGCATGGTCGTGCGTCAGGTTGCGGCGCTCGGCGCAGGGGCGGTCATCACACCCGAGCAGTTGCAGGACGCGCTGGGGCAGGCGACACAATTGCCGAGCTTCGACGAGGCGCGGGACGAGTTCACGCGCAGCTACCTCGTGCAGTTGCTGCAGATCACGCAGGGCAACGTGAGCCAGGCCGCGCGCATGGCCAGGCGCAACCGCACCGACTTCTACAAGCTGCTGACCAAGCACGACCTGCGGCCCGAGGAATTCAAGGAATGAGCGCGGCGCCGGCCCGGCGTGAACCGGTCCGCGAACTGATACATGGCGCGCATTTCCGGCAGTTCGCGTTGCCACGGTTGGCGATTCCCCGAAGACTCACCCACGTCTGAAAAAGGCAAACCCGCCGCGAGGCGGGGACGCAAAGCCTCCGGTCCAGCGGCTCGACGCCGAGGGATAGCGGGGTTGCCAGCGGAACGTGTCTCGCATCGCGCGGGACCGCAGGCGACCTGCACCCTCGAATGTCCGATGGACCGGCTCGATGAGGGTACGAAATGCCGGTCACTCGCCACTTTGCCAGCTCGTTGATCATGATCGTCGCCTGCGTGTCGTTGAGCGCATGTGGCGACGAGGGAAAGAAGGCGCCCGCCGACACCGGGCAGACGCCGACACCTCCGGTTGCCACGCCTCCGCCCGCAACGCCGCCGGCCGGCAACAACGCCCCGGTCATCACCGGCAGTCCCGCCACGGCGGTGAGCACCGACAAGCCCTACGGCTTCCGGCCCTCGGCCACGGACGCCGACGGCGATCAGCTCCGGTTCTCGATCGCCAACAAGCCCGCCTGGGCGTCGTTCGACGCCGCGACCGGCACGCTTTCCGGCACGCCCGCCGCCTCGACCGTCGGCGTGTACTCCAATATCCGGATTTCGGTGAGCGACGGCACCGCCACCAGCAGTCTGCCGGCATTCAGCGTGACCGTGCAGGCCGCCACCCTCGGCTCGGCCGCGCTGTCGTGGCGCGCGCCGAGCCTGAACGAGGATGGCACGCCCGTGGACGACCTCAGTGGCTACGTCGTGCGCTACGGCACGGAGCCTGCGTCACTGGACGCGCAGGTGCGCATCGCCAACCCGCAGGTGACCAGCGTGGTCATCGAACAGTTGGCGGCGGCGACGTGGTACTTCACCGTGTCCGCCGTCGCGGCGAACGGGGTCGAGAGCGAGCCGTCGATGCCGGTCTCCAAGACCATCGGCTGAGCCGGTCCGGAACCGCCTGTCCGCGGCGGTCCGACGCATGCCTTCCGGCGAGCCGACTCAGTGCACCGGAGGCTCGCCACCATCGCCGTCGCGCAACCCCAGGCGCTCGAGCGCGTCGTACAGCGTCGGGCGGGTGACGCCGAGGAGCTCGGCGGTCCGCGAGATGTTGCCTTCAGTGAGCGCCAGTGCCTGCCGTACGGCCTCGCTCTCCGCGCGCGCGCGAACTTCGCGCAGGTTGAGCCAGCTCACGCCGTCCGCGGGCATCGGCAGGCCGAGGTCGGCAGCGGTGATCTGCTTGCCTTCGGCGAGGATCACGGCACCGTTGATGCGGTTTTCGAGTTCCCGCACGTTGCCGGGCCAGGGATAGGCCTGGATCGCCGCGAGCGCATCCGACGTGAACGAACGCGCGGCCCGGCCATGCTCGCGCGCGCGGACATCGAGGATCTTCTGGGCAATGATGCCGGCGTCACCCGCCCGCTCGCGCAGCGGCGGGATTGTCACGGACACCTCGCTCAGCCGGTAGAAGAGGTCCTCGCGGAACTCGCCGCGCTCGATCATGGCCTGCAGGTTCTTGTTCGTCGCGCAGATTATGCGCAGGTCGACCGCGATGCGCTCACGCCCGCCGATGCGCTCGAGCGTGCGGTCCTGCAGGAACCGCAGCAGCTTCGCCTGCAGTGCGAGTGGCATGTCGCCGATCTCGTCCAGGAACAGCGTGCCGCCGTTGGCGAGTTCGAACTTGCCGAGCGTCTGCCGGATCGCCCCGGTGAACGCGCCCTTCTCGTAGCCGAACAGCTCGGCTTCGAGCAGGGTCTCCGGAATGGCGGCGCAATTGATCGCGACGAAGCTGCCCGAGCGCCTCGGGCTCATGGCGTGCAGCGCGCGCGCGAGCACGTCCTTGCCCGTGCCACTCTCGCCGAGCAGCAGCACCGTCGCCATCGTCGGCGCGACCTTCTCGATGGTCCGGCAGACGCGACTCATCGCATCGCTCGCGCCAACGATGCCGAGCAGCGGCTCCGGCCCCTGCGTCCGCGACAGGAGCATGTTTTGCTGCTCGAGGCCGTGGATGTAGAACGCGCGGGCCACGACCAGACGCAGGACCTGCTCGTCGACGGGCTTTTCGAAGAAGTCCACGGCGCCGAGTTCGATGGCCCGGAGCGCGTGGTGCCGGTCGAGCTGGCCGGTCACGACGATGACCTTCGTGCGCGGCGCGAGACGCAGGATCTCCTGCAGCGTGGCGAACCCCTCGCTGACGCCCGCGGGATCGGGCGGAATGCCCAGGTCCTGCAGCACGACGGGAGGCTCCGCGCGCCGCAGCGCCGCCAGCGCGCCCGGCCGGTCCGACGCGATCAGCACATCATAGTCTTCCAGCGACCAGCGGAGCTGCTTCTGCAGCCCTTCGTCGTCCTCCACCACGAGCAGCTTCGGCTTGGCGGTATTCACGTCCTCTCCGCTGGCAATCCTGCGTGGCCGTCCCGCATGGCCCGTGACCTCGCACGCCTATGGTAGCGCCTGAGGTCACTGAATGGTCTTCCCGACGATGCCGGACAGGTCGCTCTCGACGTTCGCCGCGTTGTAGGCTTTGACCGCAAAGTGCCAGGTGCCGGCCGCGAGGCCCTCGATCACCGCGGAAGTGATGGTCGGCGAGGCGATTTCGAGCACTTTGTCGAGCAGCGTGGCGTCCTGCCCGTAGCGGATCCGGAAGCCGGCCAGATCGGTGAGCGGGGTCGAATCGGTGTTGAGCCGCGGCGCAACCCACGACAGGGTCGCCGTGCCGGCCGCCGGCTCCGGCTGCGCGGTCGACGAAGCCATGACCTCGATCGAAAACGCCGGCAGCCTCGAAGCATTCGAGCCGTCGCTCACCGACACCACGATGCCTGGATACGAGCCGACGGTGCCAGCCCCTGGCGTGCCCGACAGCGCTCCCGTCGCGCGGGAGAACGCCGCCCAGACCGGCTTGTTCGCGATACTGTAGGTCAGTGTCGAGCTGTCGACGTCGTACGCCACGGGCTGGAACGAGTACGACTGCCCCTGCACGACGCTTGTCGCCGGCGTGCCGCCGATCGTCGGCGCGGCACCACGCGTCACGGTGATCTTGAATGCGCGCAGGCTGGCCGCCAGCCGGCCGTCGGAAACCGTGATCGTGATCGAGTCCGAGGTGCCCACGTCGCGCGAGCCGGGATATCCGTGCAGCCGGCCCGTCAGCCGGTCGAAGCTCGCCCAGCGCGGCAGCCCTCGCACGCTGTATCGCAGCGCATCTCCGTTCGGGTCACTCGCCGTCGGCTTGAACGAGTAGCCCTTCCCGGCGACGGCCGTGCCAGGCGGCGAACCCGAGATGACCGGTGCGAGATTGGCGGCGTGCGCCGTGGCAGTGAAGCAGGATGACCCCGCGAGGAGGAGGATGGCGACCTGACGAACGCGGACGATTGTTCCCATCGGACCCCCTGGCCGTCCGTGCGCGACGGTCGACCGTGGGGCATGCGGGAGTTGCTCGAACGCGCGCGGGGCGCCTCCTGGCACGCACTCGTGCCGCGCCATCCGCAGGTTCCGGCAACCCCGCTATCCCAGGCCTGAGCCGTGGACCGGAGGCTTTGCGTCCCCGTCTCGCGACGGGTTTGCCCTTGACTGAAACGCGGCGCAGTGTCCGTCGCTGGCCCGTGCGCGTAAAGCACCGATCCCGGAAGTGCGTCACATGGAGCAGAACGTCACGCCCAACCACACCGGTTGCGCATTCTGCGAGGCACGTCACGGCGAACGTGCGCTGATTTCATTCGCCGGCGATCGGCAGCCGGATCTCGAACGTCGTACCGCGGCCGGGCGTGCTCTGCACGGAAATCACGCCTCCGACGGCACGCACGTATTCACGCGCCTGGTAGGCGCCGATGCCCATACCCTTGCTGCCCTTCGTCGAATCGAAGGGCGTGAACAGTCGCTTCTCGATGAACTCCCGGCTCATGCCGGACCCGCTGTCGGTGAGCGTCAGGCGCACATCCCGGCCGACCGTATCGACGCGCAGGCGCACCGTGCCGTCCGGCGGCGTCGCTTCCTGCGCGTTGCGCAGCAGATGCTCCACGGCTGCGACGAACCGGTCGGCGTCAACGAGCACCGTCGCCTCGTCCGACACCTGCAACTCGGGGACCGGTCGCTGCATCGACGAGCGCTGCACCGCGAGTCGTGCCAACTGCACGATCGGGTTCCTGCGCACCGCACCCTGCTCTTCCCGCATGTGCAGTTGCACGATCAGCCGCTCCATGCGGCGCGCGGCATTGGCGACCGTGCTGATCGCGTCGTCGACGAACTCCGGATTGCGTCGATGCCGTTCGGCGTTGGTCACGATCAGCGCAAGCTGCGCGGCGAGGTTCTTCAGGTCGTGCATGACGAACGCCGTGAGCCGGTGATACGCGGCGAACTGACGGTGCTCCGCAAGCTGACGGTCCGCCTCGTGCTGGGCAATGTGGGTGGCCACGTGCTGGCCGACCGTCTTGAGCAGGTCGCGGTCCTCGAAATTGGGCTGGAATGGCGCCGAAGGATTCGCAAGCACGACCAGGCCGATCAGTTCGGCGCCTTCCAGCAGCGGCATGACGATGCGTGCCTCGGGGAACATCGTCAGCGTGTCCGGGAGCGCGACATCGTCATATACCGCCGGATCGCGACGATATTCCTCGAGGTCGAGCACCCACTGCCGGTCCCGCATCAGCCGCAGCATCGGGTCGTCGGCCGGCAGCGTGCCGAGCGTGCGGTATTGCCCAGACGGGTCGACCGGCCACGCCGCGACGGGAGCGAACGGCCCGTCCTCGCTACCTTGCCGCAGGAACAGGACACCCGCCGGGCTTGCGATGATCTGCGCCGTGGCCCGGATGGCGCGCGTATACGGATCGGCCACGACGTCGTCCGCCACCGGCCGTGCCTCGGCGGGCCCGACGTGCTGTATGCCGCCTCGCGACAGCGTCTGCACGAAGCGCAGCCACTCGGACCGGTAGTCGTACTTGTACTGGTAGAAGTGTCGCGCGATGAACACGCGCGTACGCTGACGCGCAGGAGCCGACGTGGTCAGCAACGCGAGCAGCCCGCCGCCGGCGAGCAGGATCGCGATGCCGACGGCCGCGAGCCACGGATGGCCGCCGCTCAGGAGCAGCGAAGCGCCCGCGAGGGCCGCCAGCAGGGTCACCGAGACGAGCAGCAGCAGCAGCGCCGAGAACGTGGCCTGCCGTGACACGAAGACGCGCAGGTGCCACTCGGGGTTCCGCTTGGCCGCCACCGCGACCAGCGGCAGCATCGCTCCCGTGACGAATCCGCGCGCCAGCCAGGGCGTGGACGCGACGCCTGTGTCGCTCATGAGGGCATACAGGTTCGCGAACAGATCGTAGCCGAACGCGAGCCCGAGCGCGAGCGCGAGGTGACGCAGGGAGTATCGCTCGCGCGTCCGGTGGTACACGTACCCGAGCAGCGCGAGCAGCAGTGCGGCCAGCATGGCCCCCGCGAACGGCCAGTTGCCGTCCTGCAGCACCTGGGCCGGAGTCTCGACGAGCCAGGGCGACGCGACGAACCACGCGCCGAGACCGACGACCACGATTGCGCAGGCCGACTGCACGCGGTCGCGCACGGCGGGCGCCAGCCCGACGCCGACACAGCCCGTCAGCACGAAAGCCCATGCGCCGCCGCGCAGGGCCTCCATGAAAGGCACCGCCGACAGCGGAATCGCGCGGTCCGCCGTGCTGCCGGCGAGTGCGACGCCCCAGGCACTGGTGACCGCGCACGCTGCGATCAGTCGCGCGCCGTGCGAACTGCCCTCCCAGCCGACGGCGAGCAATCCCGTCAGCATCAGGAACGTGATGCTGGCAAAACCGTACGATAGCGTGCCGAAGTCAGCCAAGGGTCATCCGCGTCCCGACGCTCGAGCCGTGCCGCACGGAGTATGACGGTATTGCAGTGGTGGCGTCCCCACGGGGATTCGAACCCCGGTCGCAACCGTGAAAGGGTTGTGTCCTAGGCCTCTAGACGATGGGGACGTCGTGGTGGAGCCAGACGGGATCGAACCGTCGACCTCCTGCATGCCATGCAGGCGCTCTCCCAGCTGAGCTATGGCCCCACGAGGGTCGCGAATTTTCCAAGCTCGCGCGGCGCTTGTCAAATTCTCCTCATGTTCGCGTCATCACGCGCACGCGGCGCAACACCCGTATCGCGCCCCGACGAGTTCCCTATCGGCATCAGCGCCGGCTCTGGTGCCTGCGCCAGACCTGCGTGCCGCGTCAACTCCACGGCGCGGAAGCACGCGGTTCCCGCCACGCCCTCAGCGACAGTGGGCGATCGCGCGATCGAGCCGCCGCAGCGTCGTCTCACGGCCGAGGATCTCAAGCGTGACGTCGATGGGCGGCGACACCGAGCCGCCCGAGACCGCGACGCGGACCGGCTGGGCCACTTTGCCGAGACCCGCGCCGTGCTCGGAGGCGATGGCCTGGATGATCTCGTGCAGCCGGGGCGCAACCCACGCATCCAGTGAGGCCATGCGGTCGCGCGTGGCCTGCAGCAGCGGGGCCGCCTCGGCGGTCAGGTTCTTCTTCGCCGCCTTCTCGTCGTAGCCGGTCAGGTCGCGGAAGAAGAAAATGCTGTTCGCGGCCATTTCCTTGAGGGTCTTCGCCCGCTCCTGTTGCGCCTTCGCAATCGCGGCCAGATTCGCCATGTCGTCCGTCTCGATGCCAAGCGTCGCGAGCTGCGGCCGCAGGTACTGCGCGAGCCGCTCGGGCGTGGCCCGCATGATGTGCTGCTGGTTGGTCCAGAGCATCTTGTCGACGTTGAGCGCCGAGGCACCCTTGTTGACATCGTGAATGTCGAAGAGCCGCGTCATCTCCTCGAGCGTGAAGATCTCCTGGTCGCCGTACGACCAGCCGAGGCGCCCCAGGTAGTTCAGCAGGCCCTCCGGCAGGAAGCCCTCGTCGCGGTATTGCAGCACGCTCACGGCGCCGTGGCGCTTGGAGAGCTTGGCACCGTCCGGGCCGAGGATCATCGGTACGTGCGCATAGAGCGGCGGTTCCACACCGAGCGCGCGCAGCATGTTGATCTGCCGCGGCGTGTTGTTGATGTGGTCGTCGCCGCGGATCACGTGCGTGATCTGCATGTCGTAGTCGTCGACGACGACGCAGAAATTGTACGTCGGTGTTCCGTCCGAGCGCGCGATGATGAGGTCGTCGAGTTCGGCGCTGTCGAACGTGATCGGTCCGTGGACGACGTCGTCGACGACCACCGAGCCCTGGTCGGGGTTGCGGAAGCGCACGACCGGGTTCACGCCCGGCACGGGCTCGTGCCGGGCACGGCAGCGGCCATCGTAGCGCGGCTTTTCCTTGCGTGCAGTCTGCTCGGCACGCATCTGGTCCAGCGACTCCTTCGAGCAATAGCAGCGATAGGCCTTGCCCTGCGCGAGGAACTGGTCGATGACCTCGCGGTACCGGTCCATTCGTGCGGTCTGGTAGAACGGGCCCTCGTCATGATCGAGCCCGAGCCAGCGCATGCCCTCGAGGATCGCGTTGACCGCCTCGGGCGTCGAGCGCTCGCGGTCGGTGTCCTCGATGCGCAGGATGAACCGGCCACCGTGACGGCGCGCGTAGAGCCAGCAGAACAGCGCCGTGCGCACGCCACCGATGTGCAGCATGCCGGTCGGGCTCGGAGCGAAACGGGTGCGGACGGTCATTTGGACACCGGGACCGGGACACAGGCTCCACGAAGGAGATCCGAGTGCCTGATTTGACTGGTGGGCGGTACTGGGATTGAACCAGTGACCCCTGCCGTGTGAAAGCAGTGCTCTACCGCTGAGCTAACCGCCCCACCTGAGAAGGCCGCGTAGTTTAGGGGGCGTCGGAGGGAGGGTCAAATGGGGTCAGACCCCTCTCAAGAAATTCTTGACTGGGGTCAGACCCCTACCCGGGCTCACCGCCGATCAGCGCCAGCAGGTCCTGCGTCTTGTCCCGCATCAGCACCTCGTTGCCGCGGCTCTCGACATTGAGTCTGATCAGCGGCTCGGTGTTGGACGAGCGCAGGTTGAATCGCCAGCCGTCGAGCTCGACGCTGACGCCGTCGGTGCGGTCGATGGCCTTCGCCATCGGCTGGTACTTCTCGAGGACCTCGGCGATCGTCGCCTTGGCGTCCGGCACGCGGCGGTTGATCTCCCCGCTCGCGGGAAACAGACGGATGCGCTCGCCAACGAGTTCCGACAGCGGCTTGCCGGTCGTGCACATGAGCTGCAGCACCAGCAACCACGGGATCATGCCGCTGTCGCAATAGGCGAAGTCGCGGAAGTAGTGGTGGGCGCTCATCTCGCCGCCGTACACGGCGTCGGCTTCGCGCATCACGGCCTTGATGAACGCGTGGCCGGACTTCGACTGCACGGCCTCGCCACCCATGCGCTGCACGATGTCGAGCGTATTCCAGGTCAGGCGCGGGTCGTGGACGATGCGGCTGCCGGGATGGCGCTGCAGGAACACCGAAGCCAGCAGACCGACGATGTAGTAGCCCTCGATGAAGCTGCCCTGTTCGTCGAACAGGAAGCAGCGGTCGTAATCGCCGTCCCACGAAATCGCGCAATCCGCACCGTGCCGGCGCAGCGCCTCGATCGGCGCCGCATGGTTCTCGACCAGCATGGGGTTCGGGACGCCGTGCGGAAACGTACCGTCCGGCTCGTGCTGCACCTTGACGAATTCGAACGGCAGGTACGGCTCGAGCTTGTCGATGATCAGACCCGCCCCGCCGTTGCCCGCGTGCACGACGACCTTGAGCGGCTCGAGCTTCGAGCGGTCGACGTACGACAACAGGTGCTCGATGTAGCCGGGCATGATGTCGACGGCAAAGCGCTCGCCCACGCGGTCGGGCTTCGTGAACTGCCCCGCCTCCGCGATCTGGCGGATCTCGACCAGCCCGGTGTCGCCGCTGATCGGCCGCGAGCCCTCGCGCACGAACTTCATGCCGTTGTAGTCGGGCGGGTTGTGGCTCGCGGTCACCATGATGCCGCCGTCCATCTCGCGCGCGAACGTCGCGTAATAGACGACCTCGGTGCCGCAGAGGCCGATGTCGTGCACGTCGACGCCCGAATCGAGCAGGCCCTGCTCCAGCGCCTTGCCGAGCAGCTCGCTGGACAGCCGGATGTCGCGCCCGACGACCACCTTCTTCGGCTTGACGAACTCCGCGTAGGCACGGCCGACGCGATAGGCGACGTCCTCGTTCAGCTCGTCCGGAATGCGACCGCGCAGGTCGTAGGCCTTGAATCCCTGGATCGTGATCGGATGCATGTTGCGTCGTCGCCCGAAAGTAGTGCGGAACCTCACGCTGCCCTCGCCCGGATGCCCGGGCAGGATGTCGTGCTCACTTCGTCGTGCCCTCGCGGCCGTAGACGTCCTCGAAACGGACGATGTCATCCTCGCCGAGGTAGCTGCCGGACTGCACTTCGATGATCTCGAGCGTCACTTTACCCGGGTTCTCGATGCGGTGCCTCGTCCCGAGCGGGATGTAGGTCGATTCGTTCTCGCCGAGCAGGAACGTGTCGTCGCCGCGCGTGATGCGCGCCGTGCCCGACACGACGATCCAGTGCTCGGCCCGGTGATGGTGCATCTGCAGCGACATCGCAGCGCCCGGCTTGACGATCAGCCGCTTCACCTGGAAACGCTCGCCGTTGTCGATGCTGTCGTAGCTGCCCCAGGGCCGGAACACCTCGCGGTGCAGCGCCGTTTCGTAGCGTCCCTGCTCCTTCAGCCGGGCCACCAGCCGCTTGACGTCCTGAACCCTGTGGCGCGGCGCGACCAGCACGGCATCCCTGGTCTCGACGACGACGTGGTCCCGCAGGCCGACGGCGCCGACGAGCCGGCTCGTCGAATGCAGGTAGCACCCGCTCGTGTCCTCGACCAGCACGTCGCCGGTCGTCACGTTGCCGGCCTCGTCGCGCGGCAGGGCGTCCTGCAGGGCCGACCAGGACCCCACGTCGCTCCAGCCCGCATCGAGCGGCACGACGACGGCCTTGTCGGTCCTTTCCATGACCGCGTAGTCGATCGAGTCGCTCGGGCAAGCCGAGAATTCGCCGACCGGCAGTCGCGTAAAGTCGAGGTCCTGCGCGGCGCCCGCGACGGCAGCCCGGCAGGCCGTCAGCATGACGGGCACATGCCGCTCGAGTTCCGCCAGGTAGGTTCCGGCGCGAAACAGGAACATGCCGCTGTTCCAGTAATATTCGCCCGATTCGACGTACTTCTGCGCCGTACCGGCGTCGGGTTTCTCGACGAACTCCTGCACCGGGTAGGCGGCCGCGCCACGGGCCCTGTCGCCGGCACGCCCGGCCGCATCGCCGTTCCTGCGGCGAATGTACCCGTATCCCGTCTCCGCGCGGTCCGGCACGATGCCGAACGTGACGAGCGAGCCCGCCTCCGCCGCCGCGCGCCCCGCCCCCACCGCCGCCTGGAAGGCCGCCACGTCGCGGATCACGTGGTCGGCGGGCAGCACCAGCAGCAGCGGGTCCTGGTCGGCCTGTGTGGCGCCAGCACGCGCCCGCTCCATCGCGACGAGCGCCGCGACCGCGACGGCGGGGGCCGTGTTGCGACCCACGGGCTCGAGGATGATGGCCTGCGGGGGGGTGCCGCCCACGCGCAACTGCTCCGCGACCATGAACCGGTGGCTCTCGTTGCACACCACGATCGGGGCCGCGAGGTTGGCGAGGCCCGCCACGCGGGCGGCCGTGTCCTGCAGCATGGTGCGCGGGCCGACGAGCGGCAGGAGCTGCTTGGGGTACAGCTCGCGCGACAGCGGCCACAGCCGCGTCCCGGAGCCACCGGAGAGGATCAGGGGGATCAGCATTCGGCCTCGTGTCCTCGTGGGCATGCGGGCGACCTGCTCCGGATCTTACCCGGGGCCCGGCGCAAGGGAACTCAGAACGGCCAGACCCTCGGCACGATCAGCATCGTCGCGACGCCGACGATGATGCTGAGCGGCACACCGAAGCGGATGTAGTCCGACCAGCGGTAGCCGCCCGGGCCATAGACCATCAGGTTCGTCTGGTAGCCGATCGGCGTGATGAAGCCCGCGGAGGCACCCACCATGACCGAGACGACGTACGGCATGTAGCTCACGTTGCCGTCCTGGGCCACCGCCATGGCGATCGGGAACATCAGCACGCCGGCCGCGTTGTTGGTGATGAGTTCGGTCAGCACGACAGTGGATGCGTAGAGCACGACCAGCGCCCAGAAGGGATCGCCCCGCGCAAGATCGCCGATCCATCCCGCGAGCAGCGCTGCGGCGCCGGATTCGGCCAGCGCAAAACCGAGCGCGAAGGATGCCGCGATGCCCGCGAGCACGGGGTACTCGATGCTGCGCCGGGCGATGGGCAGGCTCAGACAGCCCGTGGCGATCATCAGGCCGCCCGCGATGAACGAGGCCTGGAACAGCGGGACGAACTCCATTGCCGACAGGACCAGCATCGCCACGAGGATCAGCGACGCGAGCGGAGCCCGCGCGAAGTTCGGCCGCGTCGAGTCCTGCAGACGACTCACGAGCAGGAAGTCGCGGTTGTACTTGTGACGCTGCACGAAACCCTGGGCGGCCTCGACGAGCAGCACGTCGCCGGCCTCCAGCCGAACGTCGCCGACCTTGCCGGCAATGCGGGCGCCTTCGCGCGAGATCGAGATGATCGCCGCGCCGTAGAGGCTGCGGAAGTTCGACTCCTTGACGGTGCATCCAACGACGGGCGCGCCCGGCGCGAGCACGATCTCCACCAGCCAGCGCTTGCCATGGTGCAGGTCGAACTGGTAGGTCTGGTCTTCCGCGACGGAGATGCCGGGCATGCGCCGCAGTTCGTTGACCGCGTCGACGACACCCACGAACGTGATGCGGTCGTTCTCCTCGAGTATCTCGCCGGGTCCGACCGCCGTGAGCAGCCGTTCGCCACGCTTGATGTCGAGCACGAACGCATACTTCATGCTGCGCAGACCCACCTCCGCGATGGTCCGGCCGGCCAGCGGGCCACCCGGCAGCACGCGCGCCTCGACGGCGTATTCACGCGCGTTCTCGAGCTGCTCGACCGGCCCCTTGCGGTCCGGCAGCAGCCAGTGGCTCGCCACCAGCATGTAGCCGAAACCGAGGATCGACAGCGGCAGGCCGATCCATGCCAGGTCGAAGAGCTGCAGGTCGGCATCCGGCACGGCCTTGACCAGCATCGCATGCACGACCAGGTTCGTGCTCGTGCCGATCAGCGTGCACATGCCCGCGAGAATCACCATGTGGTTCATCGGCAGCAGCAGCTTGGAGATCGAGTAGCCGAAGCGCGAAGACCACTCCTGCGCGATCGGGATGAACAGCGCGACGACCGGAGTGTTGTTGACGACGCTCGACAGCGCGCCCGTGACGAGCATCAGCTTCGACTGCGCGACCTCGAGCGACCCCGGTTTGCCGAGCACGGTACGGGACAGCCACGCCATGGCGCCCGTTTCGCGCAGGCCGGCGACGACGATGTAGAGCGCCGCGATCGTCATGACACCGCTCGAGGCGAAGCCCTGCAGCGCCTGATCGGGCTTCAGGATGCCGAGCAGCGTCAGCGTGATCATCGCGCCTACCAGCACGACGTCCGTATCGAGCCGCGTCGTCGTGAGCAGCACCAGCACGCCGGCCACGACGCCGAGGGTGATCAGGATGTCTGGCGTCAAGTTCGCCCGGCGCTCCGGTCGCGGAAGGTCAGCCGATGTCTGGCGACTTCAGGTGAGCGATGCGGCGCGCTCACCGCGGCCGATGCCGTAGTACACGAGCCCGAACGACCGGACGAGCGCGGGGTCGTAGAGGTTGCGACCGTCGAAAATCGCCTTGCTCGACAGCACGTCGTGGATGGCAGCGAAGTCCGGGCTGCGGAACTCCTGCCACTCGGTGACGATCGCGAGCGCATCGGCACCGTCGAGGGCCGACTCCGCATTCTCGCACAGCGCAAGGTCCTCGCGCCGGCCGTAGATGCGCACGGCCTCGCCCATCGCGACGGGATCGTAGGCACGGACCTTGGCTCCCGCAGCCCAGAGCGCCTCGATCAGCTCGCGTGCCGGCGCTTCGCGCATGTCGTCGGTGTTCGGCTTGAAGGCGAGACCCCACACCGCGATCGTCCGGCCGCGGAGCTTGCCGCCGAAGAAATCGTCGATCTTGCGGAACAGGACCTGCTTCTGGTGCTTGTTGACCGCCTCGACGGCCTTGAGCAGCTGCGCGTCGAACTCGTGCTCGCCGGCGCTGTGCACCAGGGCCTTGACGTCCTTCGGGAAGCACGAGCCGCCGTAGCCCGCACCGGGATAGATGAAGCTGTAGCCGATGCGCGGGTCGGAACCGATGCCGACGCGGACCTTCTCGATGTCGGCGCCCATGCGCTCGGCAAGGTTCGCGATCTCGTTCATGAAGCTGATCTTGGTCGCCAGCATGGCGTTGGCCGCGTACTTCGTCAGCTCGGCGGAGCGGACGTCCATGACGATCATGCGGTCGCGGTTGCGTGTGAACGGATCGTACAAGGTCTTGAGCAGTTCCGCCGTGCGCGGGTTGTCGGTGCCGACGACGACGCGGTCGGGTTTCATGAAGTCGCCGATGGCGGCGCCTTCCTTGAGGAATTCCGGATTCGAAACGACGTCGAACTCGATCTTCACCCCGCGCTCGCCGAGCGTCTGGTCGATGCGCTCGCGCACCCGGTCCGCCGTGCCCACGGGCACCGTCGATTTGTCGACGACGATGCGGTAGTCGGTCATGTGCCGGCCGATCGTCTCCGCCACGGCCAGCACGTGCGACAGGTCGGCGGAACCGTCCTCCTCGGGCGGCGTACCCACGGCGATGAACTGGAACAGGCCGTGCCGGACGCCTTCCTCGGCGTCGGTCGTGAACTTGAGACGACCCTTGTCGTAGTTGCGCTTGATCAGCGCGTCGAGCCCGGGTTCGTGAATGGGGACATCGCCCTGCTGCAGGCGGGCGACCTTGTTCGCGTCGATGTCGACGCAGACGACATGATTGCCCGCCTCGGCAAAGCAGGCACCGGTCACCAGGCCCACATAGCCTGAACCAAAAACAGTAACTTTCACTCTTAAGCCTTTGAAACTAATTGATTTTTATGGCGATCTGAGTCTGCCCGCAGAACCGGCAGTCTAGCAGAGACCGGTCGGCGCTCCCGTACGCAGATCACAGGTTGGCGCTCGGCCGATGCGCCACGGGTGCCCGGCCTGCTACTCCGCCCCAGCCGCGGGTTCGCGCCGTACCGCCTGGCGCCGATCCTGGAGGTGGGTCACCTTGGCGGCCTGGCGCAGCGTGGCATGGCGGCACCAGACATTGTCGACGATGTCGCCCGTCGGCCGGTATTCGTGCACGAACTCGCGCAGCAGCGCCCAGGCCGTCGGCACGTCGGACTGCCCCAGGGCGACCAGCAGCTTCTGCATCAGCGCTTCGATGTCGTCCCACGGCAAGGAATGCTCCATCGCGCGCATGATCATCGCGTGCTGCGTGCCGGAGACGTTGGTGCCGATCAGCAATTCTTCGTAGAGCTTCTCGGCCGGGCGCAGGCCGGTGTAGCGGATTTCGATGTCGCCGTCCGGGTCTGCCTCGTCGCGGACTGTGAGGCCGGCCAGGTGGACCATGCGCCGCGCGAGGTCGGCGATGCGGATGGGCTTGCCCATGTCGAGCACGAACACGTCCCCGCCCTCGGCCATCGCACCCGCCTGCAGCACGAGCTGCGACGCCTCCGGGATGGTCATGAAATAGCGGATGACGTCGGGATGCGTGACGGTGATCGGCCCGCCGCGACGGATCTGCTCGCGAAACAGCGGCACGACTGAACCGGAGGACTCGAGCACGTTGCCGAACCGGACCATGCAGAAACGGGTGCGGCCCGGCCGGGTCTGCAGCCCCTGCAGCACCATTTCGGCCACTCGCTTGGTGGCGCCCATGACGTTGGTCGGGTTGACCGCCTTGTCCGTCGACACCAGCACGAACGTCGCGACGCCGCATTCCTGCGCGGCCTCGGCCGTGTACCACGTGCTCACGACGTTGTTGTGGATGCCCTCGATGACGTTGCACTCGACGATCGGCACGTGCTTGTAAGCTGCCGCATGGTAGATCGTCTGGACGTTGAAGGCCTGGATGACCTCCCGCACACGCTGCTTGTGGTGGGCGTTGCCGAGCAGCGGCTGGATGTCGACGCGCAGTTGCTCCGCCGCCGCGATGACGCGCAGTTCCTTGTCGATGCTGTAGAGCGCGAGTTCCGACATCTCGAACAGCACGAGCTGGCGGACGCCGTGCCGCAGGATCTGGCGGCAGAGTTCGGAGCCGATCGAGCCGCCGGCGCCCGTGACCATGACCACCTTGTCACGGATGCAGGCGTCGAACAGGGACTGGATCGGCGCGACCGGCTCGCGCCCGAGCAGGTCATTGGCTTCGACGTCACGCACATCCTCGAGCCGCGCATGGCCCGCGAGAATGTCGGTGATGTCCGGGACGGTCTGCACGCGCAGCCCAGGCAACTGGACCTTTTCCAGCGCGGCCCGACGCGTGCTGCGCGAGACCGAGGGCATTGCCAGCAAGACCTTGTCGACCCCGAATTCCTCCTGCAGGTGCGGCAGGTCCGTCGGCTTGTGCACCCGCAGGCCGCTGATCAAGGCGCCCCAGAGCGAGCGGTCGTCGTCGATGAACGCGACCGGCCGCGCCTCGGCACTGTATTCCATCGCGCTCGCCAACCGTGCACCGGCCGCCCCCGCACCGTAGATCACCACACGATTGGCCAGGCGCGAGCGCGGCGCGAGCAGCAGCCGGATGATGTAGCGGCTGCCGGCCACGTACAGCAGCGCGAGGGACCAGTAGATGACCAGCGACGAACGGGGCACCCGGCCGAGCCCCGGGAGGTAGGAGACGGCGATCAGCAGCAGGGTGGAGATCGTCACGCCCGCCAGCGCGGCGACGAGGGCGCGACTGCTGATGAAACGGATCACGGCCCGGTACAGGCCGAGACGCGCCAGCACCGGCACGGTGACGACCGGCAGCGCGATGTAGAGCCAGCCGGCGTTCAACGCCTCGTGGTAAACACTGCCGAGGCGAAGCGTGATGGCCAGCCAGAGCGCGACGGGCAGCGCCAGCAGGTCGGCCGCCACCATGATCGCCTTCTTGGTCGACCGCGGGAGCGCCATGGCCAGGACGCAGAGGCGGTAGAGGATCGGGTGCGTGTCGTTGAAATCCGCCACCAGGGCTCGCTTTCTTGTTGGTCCGTTCTGACCAGAATTATAGGCGCCATTGCCCGCGACGCCCCAACGGCGCCAAGCGGGTCTCACCCCGGACCCGTCTGGCGTCCATGCCAAACCTTTAGTTTGCGGTCTGCGAGCCGGCGCGCCAAGCTTGCATTCCGTGGCGATACGTGCTCGCGAGCCTCCAACCTGCCCCTGAGGTCCCGTTCAGGCCCGTGCGGCCGCCTGCAGGACCGAGCCGATGACGGCACAGGTCCTGTCGACCTGTGCCTCGGTCAACGTCGGATGTACCAGGAACATGAGACTCGTCCGGCCGAGTTCCCGCGCCACGGGCAGCGGTTCCTGAGGGCGCCACGGCGTGCTGTCGAAAGCCTTCTCCAGATAGACCTCCGAGCAGGAACCCTGGTAGCACGGCACACCCTGCTCGTTGATCGCGGCGATCAGTCGGTCGCGCGTCCAGCCCGGCGCCAGACGCTCGGTCCTGACGTAGGCGTAGCACTTGTACCAGGCATGGACACAACCGCTGCGCTGCGCGCAGTCTGCGTCGCAGGCGCCTTCGACGCAGCCGAAGTCCGGCACCTGGATCGCCGCGAAAGGCGCGCAGGCCGCGCGGATCGCTGCCGCGTTGGCGTTGCGCCGCGCCGTCCATTCGGCCATGCGCCGCAACTGGATGCGGCCGATGGCCGCCTGCACCTCGAGCATGCGCCAGTTGGTACCGAAGCTCTCGTGCAGCCAGCGAAACCCGGGCGGATGCTCGCGTTCGTACACGGCGGCATAACTCTTGCCGTGGTCCTTGTACGACCACATCGCGCGCCACAGCGACTCGTCGTCCGTCGTGACCATGCCCCCCTCGCCGCCCGTGGTCATGATCTTGTCCTGGCAGAACGACCAGGCACCCACGCGGCCGAGCGCACCGACGCTGCGGCCCTTGTAGCGCGCGCCGTGTGCCTGCGCGCAGTCCTCGATGACCTCGATCCCGTGACGTGCGGCCAGCGCCAGGATCGGATCCATGTCGCAGGGCCATCCGGCGAGATGCACGCAGACGATCGCCCGCGTGCGCGGACTCAGCACCCGCTCGATCGTGGCCGCGCTCAGGTTGCCGCTGCGCGGGTCGACGTCGGCGAATACCGGCGTCGCCCCGGCGTTCACGACGCAGGACACGCTCGCGATGAAGGTGCGCGGCGTGACGACGACTTCGTCACCGCGGCCGATGCCGAGGGCGTGCAGTGCGACGTCGAGCGCCAGCGTACCGTTGCCGAGTGCCACGGCGTATTTCGTGCCGCACCAGGCCGCGAACTCGTGCTCGAATTCGCGACATTCGCTGCCCGTCCAGTAATTGACCCGGTTCGAGCGCAGGACGCGGGCGACGGCGTCGACTTCCTCGTCGGTGAAGGACGGCCAGGGAGCGAAGGGGGTGTTCAGCATGGCGACGTCACGCCTTCGGACGCAGCATCGGTCGCGCCGGATTGCCGACGACCGTCGCGCCGGCAGGCACGTCGCGCGTCACGACGGCGCCCATGCCCACGACCGCACCTCGCCCGATCACCAGCGGCCTGCCCGGATTGCCTTGTTTGATCACGGCGCCGGTGCCGATGTAGGCGTGGTCTTCGATGCGGATGTTGCCGTTGCAGTGCACGCCCGGGGCGAAGGTCACGTAGTCGCCGATCACGCAATCGTGCTCGACATAGCTGTACAGGTTGGCATGAAAGTGCGCGCCGATCCTCACGTTGCTCGTGATGGTGACGAATGGGCACAGGATTGCGCCCGGTCCGATCGTCACGTCGTCCATCGTCACGACGTTCGCCGCGCGGACGGAAAGAAACCCCACGGCGTCGGCCTGCAGCCGACGGGCAATCTTCTCGCGCACGGGCGAGTGCGCGATGGCGATGCACGCATGGCGCGACTCCGCCTCCCCGGCGAGCCAGTCCTCGTAGCGATAGACGCGGTGACCGTTCGACTCGGCCGTCGCAATGCCGTCGTCGACGAACGCGAGCTCGCTGTCGACGTCGTTCGCTGCCTTCGTCTGGGCTCGCAGGAGCGGCATGACCCCCCGGCCGCAGCCGCTCGCACCGTACACCGCCAAACGCTTCATGCCGACGCACCTCCGTTTCCCGGCCGACTGCCCTCGAACCGCGGCATCGTCGCCTCACCCTCGGCGCTGATGCCGTCGCGGCGCAGGACCTCGAGGACGGTTCGCCCGAGAATGCGCAGATCGAGCCACAGACTGCGATTCTGGACATACCACAGATCGAGCCGGAACTTTTCCTCCCAGCTCAGCGCGTTGCGGCCGTTCACCTGGGCCCAGCCCGTCAGACCCGGCCGCACCTCGTGGCGTCGCGCCTGCTCAGGCGTGTACAGGGGCAGGTACTCCATGAGCAACGGTCGCGGACCGACGAGGCTCATGTCGCCGCGCAGCACATTCCACAGCTCCGGCAGTTCGTCGAGACTGGTCGAGCGCAGCCAGCGGCCGAAGGCACCCAGGCGCTCGGTATCCGGCAATGGTCGACCGGTCGCGTCCTCGGCATGACGCATCGTCCGGAACTTGAGCAGCACGAAGGGACGCCCCCCAAGACCGGGGCGTGGCTGGGCAAACAGGACCGGGCTGCCAAGCATCCGCCTCACCGCCAGCGCAACGAAAGCGATGACGGGCGACAGGACGACCAGTGCCGCGAGCGCCAGGACGATGTCCAGCATTCGCTTCACCAGGTCGTCACTCACGCAACCACGTGGCCCGCGACGGCCTTCCGCAGCACGCACTCCAGCTGTGTCGCCAGCAGGTCGCGGTCAAAGCGCTCGGCCGCGAGGCGCCGTGCCGCCGCGCCGGCAGAGTCGAGCCAGGCGCGGTCGCGCAGCGCTCTCGCGACGCTTCGCGCCGCCGCGGCGTGGTCGCTGGCCGGCAGCACGAGCCCGGCGCCCGCCTCCTCCGCGACGATCGACTGCCAGCCGCGGAAGTTGTTGGCAACGGGCCTGCCAGCCGCGAGCGAATCGAAAAACTTGTTCTGCACTGCATCGCGCCAGACGATCGACGGTCCGGTGAACAGCGCCAGGGTCATGTCCGCCGCCTGCGTCCACGCGGCTGTCTCCTGCTTCGGCAGCTGGCCGAGCAGGAACAGGTTCTGGTCGAGCACGCCGAGCTCCGCCGACAGGCGCCTGGTGGCTTCGAACTCGCGCCCCGCGCCGACGGCTGCCACGCGGATCTGCGGATCCAGTTTGCCCAGCTCGGCGGCGAGCTTCGGCAGGTAGTCCATGCCGTTCACGAGGCCGAAAGTGCCCGTGAAGACGAGCAGCGGTCGCTCGCCGAGCCACGCATGCCGCGCCCGGACACCGGCACCGGCATCGGCGTGTCCGAACACGTCGAGATCGCAACCATTCGGAATCACGTCCACGCGGTCGGCGGGGTACCCGGTGGCCACGATCTCGTCGCGCATACCCGGTGCCAGCGCGACGATACGGGTCGCGTGGCGATATGCATAGCGTTCCAGCCGATGGGCCGCGGCGACTGCAAGCGGATTGCGCAGTGCGCCGATCGCGATCGGCACGGCGGGCCAGAGATCGCGCACCTCGAACACCATCGGGCACGCCGTACGGCGCGCCGCGTGCACCGCCGGGACCGCGATCGTGAGCGGCGTGCTGGTGGCGAACACGACGTCGCCGCGCAATGCAGCGGCTCTGCGACCCGCACGCAGCGCGAAGTCGAAAAACGCCCGGATCCGGCGGCCGTATCCCATCGTGTTGTCGTAGGGTACGGCCGCCCAGTGAACCCGGATGCCCGCTTCCTCGGTCTCGCGCCAGGCAGCGGCGCCTGAGCGCGCCTGCTGATCGCTGGTGACCATGTGCACCTCGTGCCCGGACGCGACGAGGCGCCGCGCCATTTCGTAGGAGCGGGCACCGCCCGCCATTGCCGGCGTCACGAAGTACTGATGCAGGTAGACGACGCGCACGAGCAATCACCCAAAGAATGCGCGCACCGAGTCGACGACGTGATCGACCTGGGCGGTGGAGATCTCCGGATAAATGGGCAGCGAAAGGATGCGCCCCTGCAGGCCCGCCGCGACGGGAAAGTCGGCTGGCGCGTGGCCGAGGTACCGGTAGGCCGGCAACAGCGGCAAGGCGGTCGGATAGTGGATCGCCGTCTCGATGCCACGTCCGGCGAGAAAGTCCTTGAGCGCGTCGCGCCGGTCCGTCTGCACGACGTAGAGGTGGTACACATGAGCCGCACCTTCGCGCGTGCGGGGCAGGACCAGGTCGCCGATGCCCGTGAGCCGTGCGTCGTAGGCAGCCGCGACGCTGCGTCGGGCAGCAGTCCAGTCGGCGACGTGGGGCAGTTTCGCCGACAGCAGCGCAGCCTGCAGGCCGTCGAGCCGGCTGTTGATGCCCTCCATTTCGTGCTGGTGTTTCACCAGCGCACCGTGGTTCGCGTACATGCGGCAGCGACGCGCAAGATCCGCATCGGCGGTCACGATCGCGCCCGCATCGCCCCAGGCCCCGAGATTCTTGCCCGGATAGAAGCTGAAGGTTGCCGCATCGCCGAACGTGCCGACGCGCCGACCGCACCATTCACTGAAATGCGCCTGCGAGCAGTCCTCGATGACCTTGAGACCGTGTCGGCGCGCCACCTCCATGACGCCATCCATGTCGACGGCCTGGCCATAGAGATGCACCGGAATGATCGCCCTCGTCCGCCCGGTGACCGCGGCCTCGAGGCGGCTCGTGTCGAGCAGCACGTGATCGTCGACGTCGACGAATACCGGGCGCCCCCCGACCTGCGAGATTGTCTCCGACGTCGAGATCCAGCTGATGGCCGTCGTGATCACCTCGTCCCCGGGGCCGATGCCGAGCATGCGCAACGCAACGTAGATCGCGTCCGTGCCGTTGGCGCACGAGACACAGTGCGGGACCCCATAGGCAGCCGCGTAATCGCGCTCGAAGTCCTTGACGAAAGGCCCGCCGATGAAGGCGGTCTTCGCGACGACCGCCGCGAGCGCCGCGTCGAACTCGGCGCGGTGAGCATCGTACTGTGCTGCCAGATCGACGAAAGGGACATGCATGCGGTCAGTCTCCGAGCGGCCGCACGAGTCGGGCCGGACTGCCGGCGTAGACGCCGGGTTGGGTGATGTCGCGTGTCACGACCGCGCCAGCGCCGATCACGGTGCCGTCGACGATCGTGACCGGCAGAATGGTAGCGTTCGAGCCGATCGAGACCCGGTGGCCGATGCGCGTGCGCCCCCACTTCGACTGGTCGCCCCGGGCCGGGCCACCGTCGCGAAACAGGTCGTTCACGAACATGACGCCGTGCCCCACGAAGCAGTCGTCGCCGATCTCGACGAGTTCGCAGATGAACGCATGCGACTGAACGCGGGTGCGCCGTCCGATCGTCACGCGCCGCTGGATCTCCGTGAAGGGCCCGATGAAACAGCCGTCGCCGATGCAGCAACCGTAAAGATTGGCCGGCTCAACGACCGTGACGCCGGCGCCGAACTCGACGTCGACGATGCCGGCCTGCAGCCGTCGCGGGGTGCGCTCCGTGCTCATGACGGTCACCGCTGGCCGAGGCGGCAGAGCTTCGGCACGAAGCGCAGCGGGACTTCGCGACCCGTCTCAATCGATTCGTACACGGCCGAGATCAGCTCGAGACTGCGACGGCCCTCGAGACCGTCTACGAGGTGCTGGCGGTCGTTGACGATGCAGTCGACCACGTGCTCGTAGTAGGCCTGATGCCCGAATCCGTAGACGTTCGGTGGATTCACCGAGTAGCGCGTCATCACCTCGTCGTCCGCCGGCCGCCGGTCTTCGAAGTGCCATGCCTTCATCTCGTTGACGGCAAAGCCGCCTATCTCGACCGTGCCGCGCTCCCCGAGAATCGAGATCGAACCCTCCAGGTCCCTCGGACGCGTCGCGGTGGTGGCCTCGATGACGCCGAGCGCGCCGGAGCGGAACTTGAGCAAGACCACCGCCGTATCCTCGGCTTCGATCCGCGCGAGCGCCGTCGTGCCCCTGGCGAACACGCTGTCTACGTCGCCCATCATCCATTCGAGCAGATCGACGTGGTGACTTGCCTGGTTCGTCAGCACTCCACCGTCGAGTGCCCAGGTGCCGCGCCACGCATCCTGGTCGTAGTACTCCTGGCGACGGCACCAGCGTACGCGTACGGTGCCGAGCACGAGCTTGCCGAACCTGCCCTCCTCGAGCGCCTCGCGAAGCTTCACGACCGGCACGTTGAATCGGTTCTGCTTGACGACGAACAGACGCACGCCGTGGCGATCGCAGGCGCGGATCATTGCATCCGCGTCATCCAGGGTGAGCGCCATCGGCTTTTCGACGACGAGATGCCTGCCATGCGGTGCGAGCGCAATCACGTGCTCGGCATGCCGGCCGCTTTCCGTCAGCACGACGATGACGTCGGGCTGCTCCGTCTCCACCATTTCGTGCATGTCGACGTAGGCGGGCACACCGAAGGCCTTGGCAATCGCATCCGCCTTCGCGCGCACGACGTCACAGACCGCCGCCAGTTGTGCTCCGCCGATCTGCTGCCTGCCGAGCAGCTCCGCATGACGCTTGGCGATACGGCCGCAGCCGACCAGGGCGAACCTGAGCAATTTTCCGTCCTCCACGATGCCGGGCGGGTCAGCGCGAATACCAGCCGCGCGCGCGCAGCGCGTTGACCATGCGCTTCAGGCTTTCGACCCGTGCGAAGTTGTTGGGATAGTCGCGGAAGCTGCGTGGCGGCGCCGCCATCAGCGTCTCGAATCCTGCGTCCGTCAACTCGAGCTTCTTGATCACGTAGCGACGGTCCTGCTCCTGCAGGTCCGCCGGATACGTTTCCTGGCGGATCTCGTCGAGCGCCTGCTCGCGCGTGAGCTGGCCGGAGTTGATGAGGTCCGACAGGTGCCCGTAGCGCTTGTCGATGCCGAACTTGCGCGGCAGCACGTAACCTTGCCAGAAGCGCGTATAGATGGACTCATAGTGCTTGCCGCCGTAGTACACCCAGCCCAGCCGGTCCCGCAGGAGCCTCATCGCGGCCTCCTTGTCGTACTCGACGTAGTTCAGGATCGAGATCGTGCGCACGCGGCGCACGAGATTGATCCAGAGGAGGTCCAGCAGCGAGAAGTGCGGATAGGTCCGCAACGGCGTCGTGCCGAAGCGACGGTGGACCGCCTTGATGTATCGCCAGTCCGAATGGCCGTAGGACCATTCCGGGACGCTCATGGCCTCGGTCGCGAAATTCATGCCCGACACGATGTAGCGCACGCCCTTGGCAACTGCCTCGCGCCAGAGCAACGCAAAGATCCCGTGGTCGGTCGGGATCTCGCCGTCCGGCGTCGATGCCCGCAGAAACGCGAGCTGCAAGTCGCGGAACTCCTCCCAGTCGACCACATAGGTGTGCAGGTCGATGTCGAGCCGCTTGAGGACCTTTTCGATGTTGCTGACGGCCAGTTCGGAGTTCCAGCCGTTGTCGAAGTGCACCGCGAGCGGGCGCAGACCCAGCTGCTTCACGAGGTAAGCGACATACGTGCTGTCGACGCCGCCGCTCACGCCGATGATGCAGTCGTAGTCGCGGCCGCGGCCCGCGGCCTTCATCTTCCCGACCAGCCCGTCGAGGATGCGCCGCCCCTCGCCGCCGCGCACCACGCGTGCCCCGACCAGTGCGTCGTAGCGACGGCAGTGGTTGCAGACGCCGTTCCCGTCGAACTGGATCCGGGGATCGACCAGGTCGTTCATGATGCAGCGGCTGCAGGTTCTGGTCGCCGGCTGCAAGTCGATTGTCGTCATTCTCGGGAACGCCCTGCCGGAAGAACAGGGCGCCAGGGTGACGGGAATCCTGTCCGGCGCCCGCACCCACCGCTCCTGCTCAATCGCGGAATTCTAGCAGAATCCCGTTTCCCGGCTCACGCTCGCCGTGTCGCGACCGGCCGATGGGGCGACCAATGCAAGCCGCGCATACAAGGCCTCGAGTCGGGGAAGCTGTGCTTCCCAGGTGTACTCGCGCGCCGTCGCAATCGCCGCGACCCGGCGGGACTCGAGATCCGCCGGCTCGACCGATGCGACGAGGGCACGCAACTGTGCTGCCGACCACTGCGGCAGAACCCAGCCCCCGCCCTGCCTGGTGACCACCTGCGCGATCTCGGGCAGGTTGCTGACCAGTGCCGGCACGCCCGCGGCGAGGTACTCGAACAGCTTGTTCGGCATGCAGTAGCGATAGCTCAGGCACGTGTCTTCGATCAGGCACAGCCCGACGTCCGCCGAGGCGGTGTACTCCGCGAGACGATCCGGCGGTACGGCGGCATGGAGGCGAATGCACGCGCTGCGCGCCGCCACCGCCGCGATCTCGCTGGACAGAGGTCCCATGCCGAGCAAGACCAGCACCTTGCGCGGATCCGGGATGCCAACGAAAGCCTCGAGCATCAACTCGACGCCGCGGCCCGGCCCGAGAATGCCCTGGTAAAGGAAGATCAGGGTCTCGGGTGACAGGCCGAGCGCATCGCGCAGCATGCTCGATCGCTGCGGCTCGTGCGCCGGTGGGCAGTTCAGGACGACGGTCGGTCGGCGACCACCGTACGTTCGGTGATACCAGTCCGCGATGCGCTCGCCCACCACGATCACGTCGTCCGCGGCGCGATAGAAGGTGCGTTCGACGACCTTCGACAATCTCCGACGCAAGCCGCGCAGGCCGTTCGCTTCCGTTTCGAGCTCGTGCGCGTCGTAGATCAGCCTCGCTCCGGTACGCCACTTGAGCAGCACGCCGAGCGGCAGCGTCGACAGGCTGTGGCAGTTGATGCACGCCACCGGTTCGTTCCAGTAGTGATGCAGGATGCGCAGGCTCCACGTCGCGACGCCCAGGGCCTTGCCAAGGGAGCCGGGGATCCATGCCGGCACGGCGCGCGAAAACCGCGCCATTTCGCGCCGTGCGTCGAGCACCTCGCGCTCCGGCAGACCCGGCGCCATGGCGCCGACCAGCACGATGCGATCGAAGACTGCAAACGAAGCGATGGCTGCCGTCTCCTTGAGCATCCGGCTCTCGTGGGTCAGCGGGCTCGGGTAGACGTGCAGGTTGATGCTAGTCGATGGCATCGCCGGCGGCCTCCGACCGGGGATGCTGCGAGGACGGCTTCGGCTTCTCGCCCATCATCGACAGCAGAACGAGCAGGATTCCCAGCCCGTGTGTAAGCAACGTCGTGAACAGATCGCTCTCCGTGAATACCGCCCGCAGTGGTGCTACCGCTGACGCCGCCACGAACACGCCAGGCAGCCCGTATGCGACGCAGCCATCGAGGAATCGCAGCAGCGCCGCAATGAGAATCGAATAGAGGAACAGTCCCCCGACGCCGAAATTCATGTATGCAGTGCCCAGATAACCTGTTACTGCATTGACGTCCGGAAAGCCAATGTAGTTGCCGATGACCAGGCCCGTCGCACGGTCGCCATAGGGATAGTCCGACAGCCAGGAAAAGAGGCTGTTGGTCAGAAAGACCTTGTCGTGGGAACTGAAGAAATCGAGGTAGGCAAAATCGAGGAATGCCGGCACGTACAGCGTGCGCCGCACGATCAGGTCACCCACGAAGTCAAGTTCGAAGAACGCAAATAGCGCGACTGCCCCAAGCACCGCTGCGAACAGTCCCCAGACCAGCACCGACCTCCACGGCGTTCTGGCAAGGAGCCAGTACGTGCCGATGACGATGACCGGCTGGAACAGGTACACCTTGTGCGAGGTCGCCGCAAACATGAACACCTGGGCGAGCAATGCCAGTACCGCGAGGCCGAATCGCCCTGTCGCGGCGAAGTACGCCATCAGCGCGACACAGATCGTGCCGCCGACCCAGGAGTAGAGGTAGGCCCAGAGCCCTGAGTACGCTGCATCGGAAACTTCGGCCCGGAACTCGTACACCTTGGCCAGATCGAAGTTGAGGCCTCCTGCTCCAACCTTCACAGCCAGACTCCCGACCGCCACCAAGACAAGGCCCACCATCAGGAGCAGGGCAAGCCGTCCGTGTCCGGCGAGCGGCGGCAGCACCAAAGGCGGCAGGACACGTACTCCGAGCACGAGCATCGCATATGCCGACAGCAACGTATAAAGCATCCACCGCGGCTCGCTCGCCAGTGCGTAGTACGACAGGATCGGAACGATTCCCAGGACAAAGAACAGATGCAACAGGTAGGTCGAAGGCAGCCTGCCGCGGGTGGGCAGCATGAGCGCGCCGACTGCCGTCAGGACATAACTCTCCAGCGTGCCCGGCAGGCTCGGCGCATTGCGAAAGCCGAAGTACTCGTTCAGGGGGAACAGCAGATCCAGATAGGCGAAATCGAGCAAGGCCCGCCAGGCGAGCGTGCCCACCAGGAAGACCAATGGATCGAGTCGGACCCACTTCCCGGCATTGGAAGGCCCAGCCGCGATGGGCAGACTGCTACTTGGTGACAGCACGAAGTCCAATCGAGTAGAGCAGTGGACGGACCTTGTCCTTGGCCTCGTAAAGGCGACGGCTGCTGGGATAGTCCGCATGCTGACGGATCGGTGCACGCAGGATGTCGTCGAGCTCCGCGACCGGTAGTCCGAGCTTCTTTGCGATGAACAGCTTGTCTTCCTTCAGTGCAGTCTCGTCGTAGGGTGGCAGGGCAATCTCGGCCAAGGCTGCGTCACGCAGCACCTGACCGGAGAGGATCATGCTCGACAGGTGCGCCCGACGCTTGTCGAAGCCGAACCGGGTGGGGAGCCAGTAGTTCTGGAAGAACTTGGTGAACCGAGACTCGCCATGCTTGGTGCCGTAGTACCGGTACCCGAGCTCCCGTTCGAGCACCTCGAGCGCATTCTTCTTGTCGTACGGCATGAAGTTCAGCGGCCGCACGACGCGCATGTGGTGCAGGAACGGATAGCCAACGTAGTAGTCGAAGAAGCTGCAGGTGGGATAGGTCCGCAGGCGCACCTGCCCGAACCGCCGATGGATGGCCTTGAGGTGCCGCAGGTCCATCGCGGCATGGCCCCAAGCCGGCGGCAGCACGGATTCGGTCGCGATGTTGCCGCCACTCAGCACGTGGCGGATGCCTTTCTGCACCGCGCAGCGATACAGCGCGGCGAAGAACACGTGATCCTGCGGAATGTCCTGGTTCGGCACGCCCGAGCGGAGGAACGCCAGCTGCAGGTCGCGCATCTCCTCCCAGTCGATGACCTCCGTGTGCAGGTCGATCCCGAGCCGCTTGACGATGTTCTCGATGTTCTTGACCGCCAGCTCGGAATTCCAGCCGGCGTCGACGTGCACGGCGAGCAGCCGCAGGTTCCAGTGCCGGCGCATGACCCAGGCCGCATAGGAGCTGTCGATGCCGCCGGACAGGCCGACGATGCAGTCGTACTCGCGCGAGGCCGACTCCTTGCGGATGCCGTCTGCGATGGCGGCGAACCGTCGCTCGCCCTCCGAATTCGGGAACCACTGCGGCGCCACCTCGGCGTCGAACCTGCGGCACCAGCTGCAGACGCCCGTCTCGTCGAAGCGGATGTCCGGGTCCGAGGTGTCCATGACACACCGGACACAGACCTCGTAGGGACGACTCTCTGGACTCACTCGAACACCTGCTGCAGGTTCGCGTACTCGGGGTAGGTGATCAGCACGGCGCGGTGCCTGCCGTGAAAGACGAACAGGCTGCCCGCCGCGACGGCGGACGCTCTTCCTTCGCGCACGGCGGCGCGGAAGTCCTCGACGCTGCCGGCACCGCCGCTCGCGATGACGGGAATCGACACGGCATCGGTCACCTGGCGCAGCAACGGCACGTCGTAGCCCTTCTGGGTACCGTCGCGATCGACCGCCGTCAGGAAGATTTCGCCCGCACCGAGGTCCTCCACGCGGCGAGCCCACTCGACCGGGTCGAGCCCGGTCTTGCGTGTGCCGCTGCAGGTAACCACCTCGTACTTGCCGAACAGCGAGCGCCGGACGTCGATCGACACGACGACGCTGGAACTGCCGACGAGCCGCGACGCATCGCGCACGAACCCGGGCTGCTCGGTGGCGACGGTGTTGAGCACGACCTTCTCGACGCCGAGTGCGACGAGGCTCGCGACCTGGTCGATCGTGCGGACGCCGCCACCGTACCCGAAGGGCATGAACGCTTCGGTCGCAATGTCGCGGACGAGTTCGAGATTCGGGCCGCGACCCGCCGGCGTGGCCGAGATGTCGAGGAAGACGAGTTCATCGACTTCCTTCTCGTTGAAGATGCGCACGGCGTTGATCGGGTCGCCGACGTACTTCGGGTCGGCGAACTTCACCGTCTTGACCAGCCCGCCGTTGCGCAGCAGCAGACAGGGAATGACCCGGGTCCGAAGCACGTCAGAGCCCCGCAAACCGTCGCACGAGGTGCATCCCGAACTTGTGACTCTTCTCGGGATGGAATTGCACGCCGTAGATGTTGCCCCGCGAGATCCCCGAGACGAAGGTGCCGCCATAGTCGGTCGTCAGCATGACGTCCTCCACGTTGCGACAGTACACGTGGTACGAATGGACGAAATAGAACCGTGGTTCATCGTACATGCCGTCGAACAATGGCGTCGGTTTGACCGCCCTGATCACGTTCCAGCCCATGTGTGGAACGCGCAGCCGCGGCTCCGGGCCGTCGAAGCGGAAGCGGCGCGTGCCTCCCTCGAACCAGCCAAGCCCACGTTCGTCCCCCTCTTCGCTCGACTCCGTCATCACCTGCATGCCCAGGCAGATGCCGAGGATCGGCACGCCGTCGTCGAGAACCCGACGATTGAGAACGGGCACGAGATCCCGGTCGTGCAGGCGGGTCATCGCGGCATCGAATGCACCGACTCCCGGAAGCACGAGTTTGGTCGCTTGGGCGATCCTGGCGGGTTCGCCGGTCGCATCGGCCTCCGCGCCCACCTTGCGAAGCATGTTGACGACCGAACCCACGTTACCCATGCCGTAGTCGATCACGACGATCACGCACTAGACTCCTGTCCGGTCAGGCTCGGCATCTGGCGCCGAAGCACCTGCAAACCCAGCATTCCCAGTGTATAGGCACCCGTCAGCCCGAGGGCCACCCACAGCCCGCGAACGGAGCCGAGCCAGCGACACCCCAGCATCACGACGACCGCGATTGAAGCGACCGAGGTCGCGAGCACTGCCGCACGCACGAGCAGCAGTGCACTGAAACCGGCGACCCTGAACGCAGCCGTTACGTAGGTGCAATGATACGCACACGCGATTGCCGCATACGCAACCAGCGTGGTCGTGGGACTGAATCCGCCGAACAACAGCGACAGGACCGTGGCCGCCGAGGCGAGGTCGAACGTCAGCTGGATACCGAACGACCGCCGCTGCCGTCCTGTCACCTCGAACAGCCGCTCCGGCCAGCTTGAGAAGAGGAACAGATAGGCGACGGGCGCGAAGATGGCAGCATACACTCCTGCCGTGCGCCATGGCGCTCCGAACACCAGTGCGAAGATCTCCGGCCCCCAGATCACGAACATCGCGAAGCCGGGTGTCATCACCAGCACGATCCCGCGCAGGATCTGGTTTGCAAGCGCCTCGAAGCCGGGCGTCCCGATGGTATCCGCCGCCTCTTTGTAGAAAACCTGGCTCAGTGACGCGGACAGGAAGCTCACCGGCGCGTAGAGAACACTGCGGGCAAGGCCATAGAAGCCCGCATGCTCCGGGAAGTTCAACGCAGTGAAGGCGAACAGCAGCAATTCCCGCGAGGCGGTCCCGATCAGGCTGTACGGCAGGTTGAACTGGGGAAACTGCCGGTAGCGAACAAGCATCGCGACGGCGCGGGCGGGAGTGACGGAACGCGCGACTGCCTGCCACTCCGAGCGAACAGACCCCGCGAGCCACGCGGCGGACGCGAAGTGGCCGCTGAATCGCCCGGCGAGCAGGCCGCCGTGGATCGCACCCAGGGCTCCGAGCAGCAGACTGACTGCCGCCGTCCCTCCCTGCAGCAGGATCGTGCCACCGACGATGCGGCGGTACTGACGCCCGCGATTCGCCCACGACGCCGCAGTCTGTGCGAACGCCATGCACAGGACGGTCGGCGCCACGAGTGGCAGCCAGCCACCTGCGGTCATGGTCGGCCAGCGTTCGTGAATCCACGCCTTGCCGAGCAGCGCTCCGACGGACACGAGCAGTACGGTGATCACGGCGGTGACCAGCGCCACGGCGACGATGTTTGCAGCATCGCCGTCATCCCGTGGCAGGACGATGGCCGGTTCGATGCGCAGCGTGGAAACGACACTGATCACCGTCACCACGCCGATGAAGGCAGCCAGTGCGCCAAACTGTTCTGGCCCGTACATGCGGGTCAGCAGCGGCGCCACCAGCAATGGGATCGCCTGCGCGAGCGCCGTGCCGCCCATCATGAGCAGTGCGCTGCGGAAAAAGCCGCGTACACGAGGGCTGCGGTCCATACCGCCGAGGCCGTCAGCGCGCCTTGACAGGACGCTCGCGGATGAACGCCAGCAGCAGGCCGATACAGAAGCCGACGATCAGCCCCACGGCACTCATGAGCGCCCGGCGCGGCCACACGATCTCGTCGGATTCGGGAGCCGTCGCGGAATCGATTGTCTTGAGCGCAAATTCCTCGCGAACGTTCGCGAGCATGATGCTCTTGACCTGTTCCTCGGTGAGCTTTGCAATGGCCTCACGGACCGCGACGAAGGTGGTCGCCTGCTCCTCGCGTCGCAGGAACTCGATGCTCCGCTGGGCCTCGCGAATGGCGCGCTCACGCAGCCGCGCATTGGCCCTCGCGACGAGTGCATTGGCCCAGGACGCCGCCAGTTCCGGATTCGACCAGCGGATGGAGATGCGGACTATGCCGGTTTTCCTGTCATCCGTGATAGCCCGGACCTTCTCGGAAAACAGTTCGTAGGCATCACCGAGCGTCGGGATCTCGTCCTTCGGGACCGTCCACCGATTTGCCGCCGCGTCCCAGTGCTCGTGGAACAGCACCGGGAGAAGATCATTATCCCGGATGAAATCTGTGGTGAACGATCGGGACCGCAGGTACTCGAGGGTCTCGTCGCGGTTCGAGCCCCCGTTCATGCCGAGGCCCGCCAGCGATGCCAGACCCCCGAGGCCACGCACGAGGCTGGCCATGCCGCCTCCCGCCACGTCCGCGGAGACTGGCACGACGACCACTTCGGCGCGGTACATCGGGGTCATGAGGAAAGTTGCGGAGAACGTCGCACCGGCCGTCAAGATCGCCGCCGCGGCCACAATCAACCTGTGGCGCCAGACGAGCCCCGCGACATCGAGCAACGACACTGGCTCCTCCATCCGCACGCCGATCGTTCCAGATTGCTCCTGGTTCATGACGCCGTGTCGATCAGAACGAATTCACGGCAGCCACCGCCACCGCGAGGTTGTAGATGATCGTCGTCACGGCCGTCCACAACGGCAGCGGCCGCATGCGCTCGGCATCGAGCGGCACGACGATGGTGTCACCGGGCTGCACGCGTCCCGACGACTGGAACCACTTGCTGGCCTGCGCCTCGACGCTGCCGTTCGCATGCACGACGTAGATGCGCGAATCGTCGGCCTTCTGCGTGGTGCCGCCGCTCATGCGGATGTAGTCGTCCCGCGTGAGGTCCTGCGTGTACAGGTGCGAGGTGGCGTTCTGCACCTCGCCGATCACCGTCACTTCCTGCATCTGCTTCGGCACCCGCAAGCGATCGCCGTCGCGCAGAACGACGTCGCTGGGACCGCCGGGCTGGGCCGCGATGATGCTGTCGAGATTGATGACCAGGCGGCCGACGGGTTCGGCGGTCTGCAGGTCGGTCAGCAGCGACTGGCCGATGGCCAGCGTCTCCGAGGCCTGCGTCGCCGCCGCGCCGCCGACCTGCGCTCCCTGCAAAGCAAGGGCGCTCAGGTCCTGGCGCAGCCGGTCCGTGAGGATCTTGACCTGCTGCTTCTCGCGCTCCTTGAGCGTCTCGCGCGTGAAGACGCTGCCCTGGGGAAACGCCAGTGACGTCAGGCCCCCGGCCCGCGCAACGAGCGAGCGCAGTGTTTCACCGCGCGCGATCGGGTATCGGCCTGGAAACCGCACCTCGCCCTCGATACGGACGACTTCCCGCTGCGCCCACTCGGCGATTTCCTTGACGACGAGGGTGTCGAACGGCTCGAGCAGCAGATTGGCGGCCGGGTCGTCGGCGAGCGCGCGCGCGAGATCGACCTTGAGCACCTCGGCGCGGCGCGTCTGCCCGTCGCGCACCTCGTATCGCGCCAGTTCGGCTTCACCGCCGTAAGCCTGCTCCGCCAGCCCGCCGCCGGCCCGGATCAGGTCGCTGATCCGCATGCCCGAATCGAGCGGATAGTCGCCTTCGGCACGCACGCGCCCTGTCACGCGCACGATGCGCGAAGGCTCGGTGCTCACGGCCTGCCGACGCAGGTCGTCCATGATCGAGTCCAGGTACTGGTGACGTCCCGTTTCCAGGTCGAATACGTAGATCTGGTCGCGCGGCGCCAGCTTTGGATTCGCATCCGTCAAGGGTTCGGCCCAGGCCTTGGCCAGGTCGACCGAAATCGTCTCGATACGCCGGGAATCCAGCCGTTCGCGACGCACGAGCACGTAATGTGCATCGGCGTTCGGCCGCAGTTCGTCGATCGACGGCAGCACGTCAGCCACCCGCATGCCCGGCCGATACTGACGGCCGCCGGCGCGGTACACGTGCCCCTTGAGTTCGACGGCATTCGCCAGCGTCGGACGCGCCGCGGGAATGGTCAGTACGTCGCCGGACTGCAGCTTCCCGGCGCGTGCTTGCGGGCTCGTCAGGTCGACGTCGATCACGGTGCGATCGCGCCGCTGGTCGATGCGTTCGATGCGGGCCAGCGTCGGGTCCGCTTCCGGCGAGAGCCCGCCGCCCAGGTGCAACAGGTCCGCCGCGGTGCTCTCACCCGCCAGCTCGTAGATGGCCGGCCGACGGATCTCGCCGGTGATGCTGACCGTGCTGCCTACCGGCGGAATGAAGATCACGTCACCCGGCAGCAGACGCACGTTGTCCGAGGTGTCGCCGTTCAACAGCATGTCGTAGAGATCGAGGCGCTGCACGATGCGGCCGTCGCGCTTCAACTGGATGTCGCGCAACGAGCCGATCGTCCTGACGCCGCCGCTGACGAACAACGCGTTGGTGATGTTGGCGAGCCCGCTCACGGTGTACGAGCCGGGCCGCTGCGCCTCGCCCAGCACGAAGATGCGGATGGAGCGCAGGTCGCCCAGCGACACGATGGCCTGCGTGCCGATCATCTGTTCGCGCACCCGCGATTCGATACGCGCCCGCACGTCCTCGAACCGCAGGCCGGTGACCGCAATCGGCCCCAGTTCCGGGAACATGATGTTGCCGTCCCGGTTGACGACGAGCGAGTGCCGTCCCTTGGTGTTGCCGATCAGCTGCACTTCGAGCCGGTCGCCCGGGCCGACGACGTATTGGGCCGGAACCGGCACGTCGCTCACGGGAGCGAACGTCGAGGGCGCGCCCGCGAAGAGATCGTAACCGAACGGCTTGAGCGCCTCGGTGTCGACCTTCTGCAACGGCAGCAGCGTCAGCGCGAGTTCAAAGTCGCGCAAGGCGGGATCGAGGTTCAACCGCTCCGTCGCCTGCTTCTCCGTGAGCCCAGCGAGCGAAATCGGCGCGACGCCGGGAATCCGCAGGACGCCGTTCTCGTCGAGCTTGTAGGGGTTGCCCCGCATGATGCGTTCGCGGATCTCCTCGAGGCGCTCCTTGGCCTCGAGCGTGCGCGTGCCGGTGACCTTGTCGAGTCGCTTCGGCTCTTCCTTCGCAGGGCCGGCAACCGCACCAGGAAGCGCGCTCGCTGCGGGGGTTCCGGGGGCTGCGACCGGCCCTGGCGTGAGGGTGACCGGCGTTCGGCCGGTAGCGACCGGCTCCTCGATCGCGAGGTCCAGCAGGACGGTGTCGAGGCCCCGGATGCGCAGTTCGCGGGCCACGGTGCCGGCGGCGTACCCGTAGGGTGAGGCCGTGTCGTCCTGCCCTGGCACGCGGTACGGATCACGCGGCCGCACCGTCTCGACCGTCTCGAGGTCCCTGTCACGACGCACGCCGCTGTTGCCGTCGCCCGTCGCGCCGCCGCCCATGGCCTCGAGAATCGCCTGCTGCTGCTCGGGCAGCAGGTTGCGGAACGTCTCCATCTGCTCCGCCGTCTGGGCACCGGCCAGCGGGCCCTGAAGCAGCAGCATCCCGGCCGCGCAGATCGCCCACGTGCGCGACCACAGTCCTCGCATCGAAATCGCCATGCAGTGAAAGCCCTGTCTGTCGCTTCCGGGATATTCGTCGTCGTTCCCGGCCCGCCTACTGGATTCCATGACTCAGCGTCAGGAAGCCCCGCAGGCCTTCCTCGAGCCCGTCATCCGCCCGCGCGTCGACTGCCGCGTAGCCCAACGAAACCGTTATGTTACCCCATGTGAAGGGCTGGTCGCGGACGACCTCGAGATCGCGCACCCTGGCCGGGCTCGCCGTCAGGGAATGCCCTGCCGCCGCACCAGCACGATTGAGCTTGACGTTGCGTGCGGTGACCTGCCAGCGCACACCGTCCAGCCCGAGCAGCGTGGCCCCGAGGCCCACCGACTCGCCGTCGGCGTCCATCGGGTGACCCTGCACGCGACCGCGATAGCGGTAACCGGTCGTGTAGATGCTGTTCGTGTACGCACAGCCGAACTCGGGCGGCGCGGCGTGGAAGTCGCAAGCCGTGTCAGCGTATTCGGCCAGCACGCGCCAGGACCGGCCCGACCAGTCGCCCCAGGCTTCGAAGCCGAACAGGCCCAGGTACTTCGACGGCATGAACCCCGCTTCGTCCTCGCCGATGGCCTGGGCGTAGATCGCCAGCGGCAGCCCGCCACCCGGCCACGACCAGCGCAGATCGAAACCCGCCAGCTGGTTGCCAGGCTGATCCTCGAGCGCCTGGTCGTTGTCGTTGCCCATCAGCAGGTCGCCGAAGGTGGCGAGGTCGCAGGGGCGCCCCTCGCCGCACCACTGCGCCGTGCGGCTCACCGCGACCTGCAGCGACGGCAACGGCCGTGCCTCTGCGCGCATGCCGAACAGGAGCGCGTGCGGGTAGTCACGGTCGCCCTCCAGTTGACCCATGAACGTGTTGAACCGCCATGGGCCCAGCCAGCGCAGCACCGGCCAGTCGAAGGGCCGCGACTCGTTGCGGTCGAGCGAGATCGCGGGCAGCGGCCGCGCATTGCTCGAGAGGATCAGACTGCCCTGCCAGCCGGGGCCCCACCAGCGGTCCCGATAGCCCGCCCCCAGC